>JADHED010000305.1_pt1 | contig 66622 bp, 66 predicted proteins | sample 8952041 | NCBI WGS metagenome assembly JADHED01 (sample SAMN16124423, study PRJNA663239) | bioreactor sludge metagenome | isolation source: sludge (control) | place: India:Bengaluru | collected 2018-09-08 | reverse complement strand
CCGCCGCAACCCGCCTCCCGGTAGGCAGACGGTGCAATAAGCGGCTCCGATCATCCCGGCCTCCATCCCAGGCGGCCTGTGCGGTGCCCCGGAGGATGGAAGGTAGAGGGTGCAGCAACGGGAAGCCCTGAACAACTTGGTGGCGCGAGCGCCTAAGCCACTGAAATCCATGCCGCCGCAACCCAACGCCCGGTAGGCATACGGTGCAATCAGCGGCCCCGCTCAAACATCCCGGCCTCCATCACCCGGTAGGCGGACGATACAGTTCAGTCGTCCAGGCGGCCTGTGCGGTGCCCTGGAGGATGGAAGGTAGAGGGTGCAGCAACGGGAGGTCCCTGAACATCTTGGTAGCGTGATCGCCTAAGCCACTGAAATCCATGCCGCCGCAACCCGCCTCCCGGTAGGCGGACGATACAGTTCAGCCGTCCGGTCGGACTGTGCGGTGCCCCGGAGGATGGAAGGTAGAGGGTGCAGCACCGGGAGGTCCCTGAACATCTTGGTAGCGTGATCGCCTAAGCCACTGAAATCCATGCCGCCGCAACCCAACGCCCGGTAGGCATACGGTGCAATCAGCGGCCCCGCTCAAATATCCCGGCCTCCATCACCCGGTAGGCGGACGACACAGTTCAGTCGTCCAGGTGACCTGTGCGGTGCCCCGGAGGATGGAAGGTAGAGGATGCAGCAGCGGGAAGCCCCTGGGCATCTTGGTGGCGCGAGCGCCTAAGCCACTGAAATACATACCGCCGAAACCCGCCCCTCGGTAGGTGGACGGTGCAATCAGCGGCCCCGCTCAAGCATCCCGGTCACCGCCCCCAGTAGGTGGACGGCGCAATCATCAGTCCGACGAATCTCTACTGGGAATCCCAACCGCCGCCCGTGGTGGGCACTGGCCAGTCGCTTGCGCCTAGACCTAATGGGTGACGAAGACCTTCCTTCTTCATGACCAACAGCAGCCAATATAAAGGCATCGCCACAGGGACTCCGGTGAAAAAGGTGCGCCGCGTCCCGCCGAAAATTTCTTATTACCCAGCACCAAATTAGGGATAGTAGGCGGAAGCCGCAGAATGAAGTAGGTAGACGATGCCGAGGGCATTTTTCACCGAAGGAGACCTCTGTTTGGCCCTGCACCCCCCCCTTCCTCTGGTAGGCACAAGATGCGCTCCGTCGAAATAGTGGTAGGTAGAGGATGCAGGCATGGTAGGTAGATTGTGCAGTCAGTCCAAAGAATGGAAGGTAGAACGTGCGGTACCTGATGGCGAGGTAGGTAGAGGATGCGGGACGTATTTATCAAGCATCTGTTTATATTCAATAAACAACCTGTTTGCTCAACCCTATCCTTTCCTTCTTTAACCTTTATATTGCGCCAGATACCTATGGACAATTTTGGGTTCTCATTGATCGTTCGTATTAGGTTGGTCGTAGCGCCGCACATGTTGCTAGCATCATTTGTGGCGATCGAGAACAGATGAGTTTTTTCGGCACTTGATAGCCTGTAGGTCGCATTTCAAGTTATCCACAAACCTTTCGGCATCCAAAAGAAATATAAAGAAGGTTAGAAGAGGAAAGGATAAAGGCGACAGCGTATGCTTTTTCTCCAATATTAACATATAGATAGATAAATTTTACCGCATCATCTGCCTACTACCCTGGCGAGTCTTGCACCCTCTACCTTCCATTCTTTGGACTGACTGCACAATCTACCTACCATGCCCGCATCATCTACCTACCACAATTTCGACGGATCGCGGCCTTTACCTACCACCTAAGGGGGGGGGAGCGGGGCCAAACAGAGGTCTTCTTCGGTGAAAAATGCCCTTGGTATCGTCTGCCTACCTCTTGTTGCATTTTCTGCCTACCAAGCAAGAACGAGCCCGTGCCTGGGTCTCGCCGTGTTGCCGTGCTCAGGAGGCGAAACTCTAAGTCACTCTCACCCGGCAGCGGCCGGAAGCCCGCACCGACCCCTAACGAGGCTGGCGTGGGCCGCCGGCCTGCGCTTCACGCTCCACGGCCGGCAAGGGTTGATAGGCGGGCGTAAACAGGTTTAATGCCTTGCCCCCCCCTAAACCAACCACACCCCGGACGGCAAGGCTACGGTCGTGCCCACCGGCAGGTGATCTGACAAGGCATAATCCAAGACCTCAGTCTCCAGAAGGCGTAGCCGGGGTGAGGCCAGGATATGATCCAGACCGCGCCGCGGCTGCCAACTGGGGAACGTCTTGCGCTCGCAATCCAGTCCCTGCAGCGCCGATTCTCGGACCCAGTGGCGGAGGCAGCGATTGCGACAGCCACAGTTGAAGTCCCCCATCACCACCCAATAGGGATAGTCCTGCACCATCCGGGCGATATGCCGCATCTGCCGTCCCCGCGCCCGCCAGCCCAGCGCCAAATGCACGCTGCAGATGGCCAGGCCCCCGCCATCCGACGTCGCCAGTTCGGCGATTACCGCGCCCCGCCCCGGTAACCCGGGTAGGTTGAGCGCGGAGATCCGCGCAAAGGGCAACCGGCTGAGAACGCCGTTGCCGTGCTGGGCCCAACGCCCGAGGTCGCGGGTGACCTGACGGTAGGCGTAGGGGAAGCGAGCCGCTTCCGCCAGATAGGCGATCTGATCGATGTAATCGCTGCGGCGGCTGCCGCCATCGATCTCCTGAAGCCCGACCAGATCGTAATGCTGTAAGAGCTCGGCTATCCGGCACAGATTGGTCTGTCGTTCGCGGTGTGGGAGCAGGTGCTGCCAGCTTTTGGTCAGGTAGTCACGATAATGCCGGGTATGGATGCCGGCCTGAATGTTGTAGCTGAGCAGTTTGATCGCCTGCGGGCGCGGGCGGCTATCAAGCCGCTCGCAGTGCGGGGCGAAAGACCGAGAAACCGGCTGAGTCACGGGCGCAAGGGTAAGGGGAAGATTCCGAGGCAAGGCCCCAGGGTGCGCACCAGCTTGTCACGAAAAAAACGGGGTATTGCCGGCCAAGCGACGCCGGCGGTGAACGAAGCGCTTCAAAACGCCGCCCGCGCGAGCGCGGGGCACGCGCGATCCGCGATCCCAGACCGCGACGGAGCCCGGCGGAGGCACGGCGCGCGGGGAAGCCTACCCGCTGCTCAGCCGCGCCGGTGCGGCCGGGGGGCGCTGGGCGCCCGCTGAGGCGGACGGTGGCGCCGGTGGCATTACCGAGTACCGCCGCGGGCTCCAGACGCCTGGTGCCCCCGCCGCGCCCGCGGCCGGCGGTTCCGGTCCCACCGCGCGCACGCACCTGGAGGCCGCTGAGCGCGCCGGCTAGAAACTGACCCTCCCCGCAAACGCATGCGCCAGCGTGCCGCCATCGACGTACTCCAGTTCCCCCCCCAGGGGCACCCCCTGCGCGAGCCGGGTGACCTTGACCCGGCAGCCTTCGGCCAGGGTGGTGATGTAGTGCCCGGTGGCGCTGCCCTCGACGGTGGAACTGATGGCCAGGATGATCTCCCGGACCCCACCACGCTCCAGCCGTGCCTGGAGACGATCCAACCCCAGATCGGCCGGACCGATGCCGTCCAGGGGGGACAGTCGACCACCTAGCACGAAGTAGAGTCCCTGATAGCCGGTGGATTGCTCGATCGCCAGGATGGTGGACGGTTGTTCGACAATACAGAGCAGGCTCCGGTCCCGACGGGTATTCGCGCACAAGGAACAGAGGTCGTTTTCGCTCAGGGTGCGACAGGCGCGACACCGGCCAATTCGCTCCAGGGCTTCAGACATGGTCTTCGCCAAGCGCCGACCACCTTCCCGATCACGCTCCAGGAGGTGAAAGGCCAGCCGTTGCGCGGACTTTGGGCCGACACTCGGCAGGCACCGTAGATCTTCAATCAATTTGTTAAGAAGCGAAGGCTCAGACATGGTGGTTACGCAGCTTCAGGAGAAGGAAAGTGCTATCATACAGCAAAAGATCGGTAATGATATAAATAGCTGGCTTGCGCACCCGGGTGAAACGAAGCCTGACCTATAGGAAACGATGCCCCCTCCGGAGATCTGCGCGCAGTTGAACGGCGTTCCCCTCATTCCGCCCGGCTCCCGTCACCCACGCAGCAGTTTCCCGCCACCGTGAGTAAACCGCTATGGGTGCTGGGGCCGGAAGCGCCCGAAGAAGCCACGCTTTCCCCGGAATATCCCGCAAATAACCCCGTAGACTGCCCGGCCTACGCGGCACCGTGCCGGGATCCGCCCCGCCGCTCAATCCCCGGCCCCAGCCGGATACGAAGACACTCTCGCCAACTTAGGTCCTGAGCCGCATGCCACCGCCCCCTACCACACCCCGCGCGGCGCCAGTCGGCATCGGCGGGTACCTGTTTTGGTTGATCCTCGGGCTGATTGCCCTGAGTCCGGCATTGGATATGGCCAAGCTCCAGGCGTCACTGCGGTTTGCGGAGGCATACCTCCCCGTCCACGGGAATGCGCGGGAATGGTGGCACTTCCAATGGGCCGCCTGGGCGTGTTTCGCGGCCAGTGCCGGCGCCGGCATGTATGCCGGCGATCGCCTGATCTTCGATCGCTCCTGGCGTGCCGTGCGCCTCGCCATTGGTGCGATCTGGGTGAAATTCCTGGTCGGCACGCTGGCCCTGGACTATGTGCTGCCGGCGGTCTGGGCGCCGGGTGCCTGGCCTAATCTGGTGTCGGCGGACATCCTGCTGCCCCTGGTGCTCTATGGCGGGGTGACGGGGTATCTGCTCAATGCCCAGCGCGTCCGCAATACCTATCCACGGCCGGCAGGACAGTCGAGCCCGTCCGGCACGGCCGGCGCTTGAGGTTCACGCCGACCGGCCCGCGGCGCACGCGAACCCCGCGGCACCGGGGCGAGCGCCACGTTACGCGGCGGCATCGGGCAAAAACAGGGCGGAACCGGAAAATTCGCTGCGTGTGCAACGCACCAAGGTGATGCTGTGTCGGGTGACCGCCGTGGTACATTCCAGCAAGGACAACTCATGGCTGGGAGCGCCGGCCGCGGGCGGCAATTCGTGTTTGATGCCCATCCGGTCCACGCGCAAGATCTGGGGGACCAGGCGTAACTGGTGGCGATGATTGGCCAGCAGCTGCCAGGCTTCGTCGAACATCACCGCCAGCGGGTTGTACTGGCCGAGACGGGGCGCGCCCCGTTCCTGCTCCAGCGCCGCCAGGCGCGCCTCCGCGGCAAAGACCCCGCGGCTCAGACTCCCATCGCGATCACCGTCCCGTGCGCGACGGCGCAAGTCCCTATGGCGAATCTGCACCATCAAGCGTTCATACTCCAGGCTTTGCTGACTCGCCTGGATGCGAGTTAAGCGTTCCCGTGCCATCCCGGCAAAGTACAAGCACACGGCACACTGCCGGGCCGCCTGGCGGGTCGCCTCCTCGGTCGCAGCGGGATAAAGCACCCGCGGCTCAGAAAACGAGAGGCGGGTCTGCGCCACGTCCCGGCGCAGGACGTCATCGATGAGACTGACGCCAAACACCTGCTTTTCCCGGCGCGTGAGTATGAGCAGGGCATAGGCAGCGCTGGCTAATGGATTAAGGCGAAAAAAATCCGCTAAGGCGGTGCTCCGTGCCAGCAACAGTGAAAGGTCGTTCGGTGAGGCAAAAAATGCATTGATCGCCGGGTCCTGTTGCCAGGCTGAGCGGCTAAGATCAATAGCGGCCGGCAGCTGTTCCACCAGCTCATCCAGGTAGTCAAAAGTCGCCGCCATGACCGGCCACAAGCGCCGATCATACTGGCGGATGGCGCGTAAGCGGGGCTCGACGCTGGAGACGAACTCCTCGATAGCCAGGGCGATGGTCTGTTGCCACTCCCGGTCCAGCAGGCGGGCTAGACGCACGGCGGAAAGCCAGGCGCGCCAGCGGGAATGAGACCGTCTAGCGTCGGGGGTAAGGCCAGCGTTCATCGGTGCATGCGATGTCGGCAGGATCGAGTTGAATGGCACAACAGAAGGGTCCTCAGGCGCGCGATGATGCGGTGTAAAGAGTGTCATCATTTACGACCAAATGGTACCTTGATGTACGCCGGATTGCCGAAGTTCCTGTGGGTCGTCGTCACGGCGGTTCCCTCCGGTGGCGCGCAACCGCCGGCGCGCGGGAAGCGCTGAACGCCCGGATCGGCGAGCAGTGCACCGGCACCCAATCCGTCGTATTTTTTGCTGAGGAACCTGTCGTGAAAACTACCCTGCGTCCGCTCCCCATCCCCTGCCGTCACCGGTCTGCCTCTGTCCCCCGCAGCGTGATGGCTGGGTGCATGTTGGCGCTGATCGGTCTCCTGCTCACGGGTTGCGGCGATATACCCCCGCCGCAACCTCCGATGGTCCCTCCCGCGGCTCCGGGCGCGGCCCCCGTTCTGCCGTCCGCCGCCACGCCCGCCGCGGAGCGTGAGCCGCCGTCGCCGCCCACCCCGCCGCTCTTCACGGGTGAGCCGCTGCCGCCGCACGCGCCGCCCGTCCCGCCGCCCCCCACGCTGGCGAAGGGTCCGGCGAACGCCTCCCAGTCCGACCACGCCGCGCGTGCCGAGCGGTTCAAGCAATTGCTCCCTGGCCCGTCCGCGCCACCGCCGGCCACGACCACTTCCGCCGGGGGTAATATCGCCGACGCGGACGCGGTCTGGGCTTCGTCCCCCGCGGTCGGGGGCCTTGTGCATCGGCAGGACGGGTTCGCACCCCCCGTGGCGCCGCCGCTACCCCCCTTGACCCCCGAGGACCGCGAGCGCTACGCCACGCTCAGCGAGAACGGCGTCATGCTGACCCGGGAGCAGTCCGTCTCCACCTTCAGCATCGACGTGGACACCGGCAGTTATGCCAACGTCCGGCGGTTTCTCACCCAGGGCCGGCTGCCCCCCAAGGACGCGGTGCGCACTGAGGAACTGATCAACTACTTCGATTATGCCTATCCCCAGCCCCGCGACCGTGCCCAGCCGTTGGCCCTGACCACGGAACTCGCCCCCACGCCCTGGAACCCCCACACCCAGCTGTTGCTGGTCGGCCTGCAGGGCTATGCCCCGGCGCAACGGCCGGCGGCCAATCTGGTCTTCCTCATCGACGTGTCCGGCTCCATGGATCAGCCGAACAAGCTGCCCCTGCTGATCTCCGCCTTCAAGCTGCTGGCCGGGCAACTGGAGGCCCGTGACCGGGTCAGCCTGGTGACCTATGCCGGCAACGCCGGGGTGGTGCTGGAGCCCACCGCCGGTGATCAGCGCGCCAAGATCCTGGGCGCCCTGGAGCACTTGCGGGCGGGTGGCTCCACCCATGGTGCCGCCGGCATCGAGACCGCCTATCGCCTGGCCGAGCAGGCGCGCCTGCCGGAGGGCAGCAACCGCGTCATCCTCGCCACCGACGGCGACTTTAACGTCGGCACGGTCAACCATGAGGCCCTGATCCAGCTCATCGCGCAGCAGCGGGCCAAGGGCATCAGCCTCACCACCCTGGGCTTCGGCGGCGGCAATTACAACGACCAGCTCATGGAGCAACTGGCGGACCAGGGCAATGGCAACTATGCCTATATCGACACCCTGCAGGAGGCGCGCAAGGTGCTGGTGGATGAACTGGCCTCGACCCTGGAGACCATCGCCGGGGACATTAAGGTTCAGCTGGAAATGAACCCGGCCCAGGTGACCGAGTACCGCCTGATCGGCTATGAGAATCGGCTGCTCGCCCGCGAGGACTTTAATAATGACCGGGTGGACGCCGGGGAGGTGGGTGCCGGCCATCGTGTCACTGCCCTCTACGAGATCACCCTGGCCGGTCAGCCGCCGCGCATCGAGCCCCTGCGCTACGGCGCCGTCCCGGCGGCCAGGGCAGAGGCGGGCGCCGCGCCTGAAGCGCCGGCGGGTCGGGAAGGGGAGCGCCTGACAACCGCCGCTGACCTCCCGGACGGTCATGCCACCGCCGACCCCACTGCCACGGAACTGGCCTTCCTGAAATTGCGCTACAAGTTACCCGGGCACGCGGCAAGCACCTTGCTCAGCCAGGCCATCGCCGCCCCGGCCGGCCAGGAGGGCGCCAGCGAACGTCTGCGCTTTGCCGCCGCCGTCGCCGCCTTCGGCCAATACCTGCGGGGGGGGGGCGAGCCTGAACGGCTACACCCTGGCGGACATCATCACCCTGGCCAGCGGCGCCAAGGGCGAGGATGCCGCCGGCTACCGAGCCGAGTTCATCGGCCTGGTCAAGCTGGCGCAGGCACTGGGGGGCTAAGCCGGACAGGCACCCCCGGCGGGCGCCAACCGCCGCGGCAGATTAGTCGGCGTCGCCCGGCGCCGGGCGGCGCTGTTCCTTGGTCTGCGCGCGGTGCCGTTTCGCCATCAGGCGCCGTTCCCGCTCGGCCGCGCTCGGCTGGGTGGCCCGCCGCGGCGGCGGGGCGATCCAGGCTTGGCGAATGAGCTGTACCAGTCGTTGGCGGGCATCTTCCCGGTTGCGCTCGCGGGTGCGATGGCGATACGCACTGAGGGTGATCACCCCATCCTGACCCCAGCGCCGCCCAGCCAATTCCCGCAAGCGGGCGCGCACCTCCGCCGGCCAGGCGGCACAGCGCCCGGTGTCGAAGCGCAACTGGACCCCGGTCGCGACTTTATTGACATTCTGCCCCCCGGGCCCCGGGGAGCGGGTGAAACGTTCCGCAAGCGCCAGCGCGTCCACCCAAACGCCGGGCTGGATCCAGAGACCGGACAGCGGGGCGTCGGGACCCGGGCGTGCTGTCCGTCCGTCGTTAGCGCCAGTGTTCACCACGAGAAACCCCTGTCAGCCCCGGGAAACGGGCGGGAGCTTGGTCCGCGCCGCCACGCCGGGAGTAAAAAAATCTGTTTTTAAGCTGCCCATCGGCTTGGTCAGCATAATAAAAGGTCGGTAATGACGCAAGCGACCTTGACCAAAAAAGGGAAGTGCCCTTCGTCCACGTCACGAACCGTGCGGCAACCAGCGGGTATTATAGCCGTAGAGTAGTCCCATTACCGACATTGTTATACAATGAGCGGCGTAAACGAGTCACGCCCGTCGCCATCATGGCGCCGGACGCCCACCCTCCGGTCTGCGTTGCCCATGCCCACGGATTTCACGCGCCTCATCGCCAAGCTCGCCCGCGATCGCCGCCATGTCGATCTCAAGACCCTCGACCTGTGTTTTCTGCTCGGCCTGCACCAGCGCGCGGAGCGCGAAACCCTCGCCTCGTTTGAGGAGGACAGCCTGGTCGACATGTTCGAGCAGATCAGCGACAGTCTCGACCCGGGGATGGACCGGCCGCGCCAACGCGCCGCCGCCACCATTCAGCGCCTGCGCGACCAGCGCGTGCTGGCCCGCGTCGATGGCGCCGGGGTGGTCCGGGCCGGTGAGTATGCGTTGACCCGTCTGGCGACCGGAATCGTGGATTTCTTCCTCGCCGATGAGGTCCTGACCCGTGAGAGCCTGACCCTGCTCACCGGGCAGCTGAACCTGCAACTGGCGGCCATTCTTGGCGCCGCCAAAGGCGCGACCACCCCGGACGCCTGGCAGACGACCGTCACCGGGCCGTTACAGGTCAGCATTGGCGAACTGGTGCGGGGCATCGAGCGCCGTCAGCGCGGCCTGGACGCGCAACAGGAAGAGATCCAGACCCGCATCGTCGAACTGTTGCAAAGCGACTGGTTCGCGGCCGTGGATCGTTGCCAGGACCTGCTGGACCAGACCGCGGCCACCCTGCGCGAATTAAATGCGGTGCTGATGCGCGACACCAGTCTGCTCATCGCCCTGCTGCAGGAAATCCAGGCGCTGGCCCTGGCGGCGGGGGCGGCCACCGCCGAGGCCGCGGCGCAGCGGGTGATTGAACACATCGATCGCATTGCCGCCTGGGGCGGTGAGCGGCAGCGCGCCTGGTCAACGTATTACCAAAGCGTCCATCGCTTCTTGCGCGACGTCGTGCGCCTGGATCCAAGTCGGGCCCTCAGCCAACGGCTGCGGGAGCAGTTGCAAAGCTGGTCCGCGGCCCCGCTGCACCTGGTGGTGGCCGCCGCCGAACCCATCCGCCTGCTCCGGCCGCTGGAATCCCGAGTGGAACGGCCCCCGGTGCGCCGCCCCCGCGCCGACCGGGAAGGGGGGCTCGAACTCGTGATCCCCGAAGATGGCTCCCAGGCGCTGGAAGCGCAGGTGGCCGCAGCCCTGGCGGCGGGGGCCGATGCCCTGGCGGCCGTTACCGCCCAGGTGCTGAGCCACTATCCGCCGGCGCAGGCGTACCTGATCGCCGGCCGCGTGGCCCACCTCCTGGCGCGGGGGCGGCGTACCCACAGCGCTCGCGAACGGCCTTGGCAAGCGGTTTCCACGGGGCTGGAAGTGGAAGACTGGACCGTAGTGCCCGCGCAACCAGCCACCAACCCGGAGGGACGATGAGCAGCGCATTCAAAACCTTTGAGGACGCCCTGGGCGCCGAGCAGTTCCCCGCCGTCGACCTGGCCTTGCGCAAGGGACGCCACTTCGGGCGGGAGGATGGCGGCCTGTACGACTATCTGGTCGATGCGCTCGATTATCTGGAGCCCTTCTATCGCCGCTATGGCTGCGAACTCGTCCAGCGCGCCGATGGCTATGTGTTTCTGCTGCCCAGCGGCGAGCGCCTGGGGCAACGGCGGTTGTCCGCGGGCGAAATGCTGGTCGGACAAACCCTGGCGCTCATGTACCTGGACCCGGCCGCGTTGCGCCTGGGCGCGCTGGGACCCGAGGACGTGCTGGAACGGCTCGCCGGGCTGGTCAGCGCCGAAACGCTTTATCGGCTCCTGCAGCCCCGGAGCCGGCGCTTTGACGAACGGCTCGCCGCTGAAACCGTGCGGCAGAAAGTGGCCGAGGCCCTGCGCCGCCTGGCCGAACTCGGCTTTCTCGACCAGGGCGAAGAGGGCGCGCTCCATTTGCGCCCCGCCTTGATGCGGTTCGCGGATCCGGTCCGCGATCAGGGCGACCTGGGCGCGGCGCTCGCGCGCCTGGTGGCCCGCGGCGAGGTGGTGCTCGGCGGGGAAACCCCCGACCGCCCCGAGGCGGAAGACGAAGACCGCGCTGCCGAAGACCTGGATGAGCACCCGCGCTAATCCGTTCCCCACCCCCCATTTAGCGAGGACCGCCCCATGATCACCCGTACCCACGCCAAGGCCCTGGCGCTGGTCAATTGGAAGGGGGTTTTTTTCGACCGGTACCTGCTTGACCGCCATGTCACCGCCCTGGAGGGGATCAATGGGGCGGGCAAGACCACCGTGATGATCGCCGCTTATGTGGTGCTCATGCCCGACATGTCGCGCCTGACCTTCACCAATCTGGGCGAAACCGGCGCCACGGGCGGCGACCGCGGAATTTGGGGGCGCCTGGGCGAAGCGGGACGACCCTCGTATGCGGCGCTCGAGCTCGTCACCCCGGAGGAGCCGCGACTCATCGCCGGCGTCCACCTGGAACGGAAGGGCGAACCCAGCGTGGAGCCCACGCCTTTTGTCATCACCGGCCTGGGGGCGGAGGTGCGCCTCCAGGACCTGCTGCTCCTGACCCAGGGGGCCGACGACGTCGTCCCGGAACTCACGGAGCTGCGGGAAAACGTCGCCCGCTGGGGTGGACGTTTGAAGGTTTTCGCCACCGCGCGCGAATATTTCGTCGCCCTGTACGACCACGGCGTCAATGCCCTGCGGTTGTCCACGGACGAGGAGCGGGGCAAATTCAACGAGATGCTCCGCACCAGCATGACCGGCGGCATGTCACGCAAACTGACCACCGAAGTGCGCAACTTCCTGTTACGGGGAGAAACCGGGCTGGCGGCTACCCTGCAGCGCATGCGCGCCAATTTTGATGAGTGCCGGCGGACCCGCCAGGAGGTGCAGGAAGCCCAACGCCTGGAACGGGAGATTGGCGAGGTCTACGAGACGGGCAGCGCCATGTTTGCCACCGCGTGTCAGGCCGCCCAGGTGCGCGCCGCGGAGCGGCAACAACGGCTGGCGCGGGCCGAGGCGGACGCCGCCCAGGCAACGCAGGCGGTGCAGCATGCGCAGGACGCCTGCACGGCCAACGCGAGCGCCGTGCAACAGGCGGAGGAGCGACACACGGCGCAGAGCGCGGCCAGCACCCGCACCGCGCAGCGGGCGCCGCCGCCGGCGGGCTAGTCCTGACCCGGCCGGGCGGCGGAGGCGGGTGGCGCCGCCACCCCGTGGTAGCGTGCCCAGGCCGCCACGGCCATCCGGGCATAGGGCGAGGGTCGATCGCCCTCCGCCAACGCCAGCCAGCCTTCGGCGTCGGCGTAGCGGCGCGCGGCCCAGCGCAACAGGCGAAGGTACCGGGCGGGGTCCTGGCGCGTGGACAGCTAGGCCGCCAGGCCAGCGGCCAGGCTGCGAATCTCGTTGGCTACCAGCGGCGGCACGGACAGGGCGCGCTTGGCCCGGGTGAGGGCGACATACAGCAAGCGCAACTCCTCGACGCTGCGCTTGGCGCGGCCGGCGAAATCGTGACTCAGGGCGACGTTGGTAAACTCCAGCCCCTTCGATTGATGGGCGGTGGTCAGGATCACGTCCGCCGAGGCGGCGGGCTTGGAACTGAAACCGGACAGGGACTCGACCATGCGCTCCGCGGCCGCGCTGTCCTGCTCGACCAGGCGGAGCAGGGGGGCGGCGTCAATGTCGTCCTCGAGCTCTTCCTTGAGCGCCGCCCAATGGCGCGCATGCTGAATCCGGGGGTCCTGAACCTGATGCCACTGGTTGTTGTAGGCCAGGCACAGATCCCGCAGCAGGGCCACCAATGGGCCAATGTTACGGGTGCAATGGACCTTTTTCCCTTGGGCGCTTTCCGCGATCACGCTCGCCAGCATCGCGCTGTTCGTGCGAAACAGCCGGGCATGACGTTCCTGGGCATTGAAGGGTCGATCATCCGGCCCCCGTCCTTCCAGGAAATACGGCGAGCCTAGCAACCGCAGCACCTCGTTGGCGCGGGCGGCGATCGCCGGACCGAAGCGAAACGAGACCGTCAGCGGCAGCTCTTCCCCCTCCAGACCGTCCAGGGCATCGACGCTGCCGCGCCAGCCATAGATTTGTTGCCGGGAATCACCGACGGCAATAATCCGCCCCCGATGCTGATGGACGATGGCGAGCATGACCGGGTTGAGGTCCTGCGCTTCATCCACTAGCAACAGGTCCGTGTCGATCGCCGCACCCGCCAGCTGCCAGGCTTTCAGGTAAACATCATGCGGCAGCGGTAACAGCACGCCGGGGCGGCGGGAGGCATAGGCGTCATAGGCCGCCCGCGCCCGTTCCGCGAGATAGACGAGTGACCGACCCACGTCTTCCTTGACGCGCCGCTCGCCCGCGGCTGAAAGCGTGTTCCCGGGGCCCAGTAAATGCGGCGCTCCGGACTTGAGGAGGAGTGTGGTCTGGTCGTCCTCAAGGCGGCGCCGAAACAGGCCGGGCACGTGAAACCAGGCGGGATTGGCATCGGCGGAATGGAGAAAGGCGCGTAAGGTGGCGCCGACGGCGGCAAAGGTTTCCGCGCGGGTCATGCCGTCGCCCGCCGGGGAGATATCTCCGCAGATGGCGCGCAGATCAGTTAAGCGGATATTGCCGAGCGTGCGCCCTGGGAACCAGTCGCGCGTGGCCGCCAAGGCCAGGCCGTGAAAGGTCTTGATCAGCACGCGTCCAGGGTCGAAGGTGCGCTCCGCGGCGCGGCACATCTTGCTGTTGAAGACCAGGTAGTGAATACGCAGCTCGGGTGGGGTGTCGTTGACGACCGCCCGCAGGGTGGTGGTCTTGCCGGTGCCGGCCAGCGCCTGAACCCGCACGCTGCCCCGGCGGGCCGCATCCACAATGGCCTCCTGTTCCGCTGTGAGCGGGAAACCGTCAATCATCCGCCCACGCACGGCGGGCTGATCAAACAGGCTGGGTGTTTTTTGGTCTTTCACGGCCCTGATCCCTACGGTTAGCGATGGGGTATGCCCGCCTGCATAATGGGAAAAGGCAGGTGGTTCCAGATGGCGGCATGACAGCTTATCAAGCGCGGATAAGCCTGGCAAGTAAAAGCATTACCGACCCATTAATGAGCCGGGCCAAGAGCCTCGGGTGGCCTGGCTACCGAGGGAGGGTATCTTCGTCCACGGGCACGGCGGTGCGGGTCAGGATGGAAGTGACGGCACCACTGACGTCCCAGGGAGAACCGTGTTCCCAGCGCTCACCGGGGCGATGGACCAGGCGGTCGAGCCAAATGCGCGTCACCCGGCCCTGCGCGTCCCGATCCAACCCCAGGGTTTTGGCGAAGAGCGGCGTGGATTGCCGCGGCTTGTAGATCAGAACGCCCGCGGCGCCCACCTGGACGCGTACCGCCGGTGACGAGGAGGCTTTCGTCATCGCTTTCTCCGGGAATGTAGAGGTGTTCAGGCGGCCAGCAACCGCTGACGCAGCGCGTGGGACGGGCAACCCCGGAGGGCCGCAATCCCGTCAATAAACTGCTTCAGAAGAGTATCCAGATGCAGGAAGTCCACCTGCTCCAGGGTCGGGGTCGCCCAATCCAGACACGCGGCCGTCGTGTCGCGTTTATGCGCCACCATCTGCCCCTGATAGGCATCGATCCCGCCCTTGAGAATCAGGTACTCAATTTCAACGGGACGTGTTTGTTGGGGGCGGAGGACGCGACCCGCGGCCTGCTGCTCCGTCTTGGCGGTCCAGGAGCGCGTGAGGAACAGGACCCGGTCGGCCTGCGGGAGGTTCAATCCTTTCTGCGCCACGCCCAGGGTGGCGAGCAGCACTGGCGACTTACCTGCCCGAAACTGGGTGTCCAGCGCCTGCGCGCGTTCGGCGATACTCACGCCGCCATGGAGTACCACCGGATCGATTCCCTGCAGGCGCAGCGCCTGAGCGATGAGTTCCAGCAGATCCGGGTATTCAGCAAAGGCCAGGGTGGTATGTCCCTGGGCGCTGAGTGTCGCGAGGCGCGCGACGGCAAACCGCTGCTTGCTGGTGAGGCCGCCGGGGTACGGGAAACGCCAGGCGGCGCCGCGCGCGCGTTGCGGCACGGCGGCGGCCATCTGGACCGCCTGAATCCGGCTGAGGATCGCCACCAGGTTGTGGGTTCGCCCATGGCGTTGTTGCGCCTGTTGCCGATACCAGTCGCCAAACTCTTCCGCAATCGCCAGGTAATGCGCGAGATGGGCGTCATCCCACTCGATCAGATGCGTCCGCTCCACCGGTACGGGAAGACGCACATGCCGGGCGACGTCCGGCTCCTGGGCAACCCGACGCTTGATGTGGGGAGCGATCGCCGCGCGGTAGCCGGGCAGATTTTTGGTTTTCGGCACTTCCCGGCGGGCGCCGCGGGTCATGTCATCGGCCCATTCATTCGTGACCCACTCGGTGACGACGAAGGCCTCCCGAATCCGATCAACCCCCGGTATGGCCGCCGCCGTGCTGTGCACCAGGTCGGGCGTCAGGTACCAGCGATGGAGGCCATAGGGTTGCTGTGCCGTCGCATCCCCGCCGGTGAAGGCGAGGAGGGTGAACGCGTCCCGGGGGTAATTACCGATCGGGGTGCCCGTGAGAATATATTTCCGCTTGGCCGCCACCTGCCACAAGGCACGGGATTGCTGACTGTCTTTGGCGCGGAGCAAATCCCCCTCGTCCGCGACTAACACCCCGATGCGCCGCCGTAAGCGCGCGGCATAGGTGCGGCGCGGATGGGCGCGATGGAGCGGAGAACGCAGGCGATGATAGGAGATCAGATTGATCCGACGCAGATTTATCAGCTGTTCCGGCCTGGTAATCACCTGCCACCACGCCGGGTCGATGCCGAGCTGCCGCAGTTCCCGCTCCATTTCATCCAGCAAATAGGCTTCGGTACAGACCAGGCCGCGGCGACAGCCCGACAGCAGAATCAGGGAAATCGCTAAACGCGCCTTGCCCAGGCCCACCTCCCACGCCGCGATGCCGCTGCGTCCCATGCTTAATTCCACCAGATCATCGAGTTGATAGTCCCAACTCAGGATCCGGTCAAGCCCCAGAGATCGGGCACGGGCGCGCAAGCCCTGAGCGAGGGCGGGAAAAGCCGCGAGCCGACCCGCGTGCACTGTACGCCACTTATCCTCGTCGGCCGCTGACTCCGCAACCGTGAAACGCTGATTCAGCTCTTCGTCGACCAGCTCCTGGGTTTGGCCCTCAACGGCCAAGACCCAGCGACCGTCACCGGCCGCCCGAACCTGGAACAGCTCCCCGGCGCGCAGCAGCGGCGAGCCCCAGACCCGGGGATTGAGGACCTGCGTGACGCGGGCGCGCACGGCGAGGGTGTCCCGGGTGCGGTCCGCACGCCCTGCCGGAACCCGTACAGCATGGCGAAACGGCGTGGTCACGACCTGCAGTTGGCGCCGGCGCCGGGCCAGATAGCGCTGCAGTCCGGGGTCCACCTCCACCACGGCGCCGGTGTCCTGAATCCGCTCCAGGAAGCGCTGCAAGGAGGACAGGGGGTCCGCCTGGGCGAGATGAACCTCCAGATCCAGCTGGCCCTGGCCCACATAGCGGAGGCCCCGCGGATAGCGCCGCCCCTTCTCCGGCGGCGCCAGGCGCTCGATCATCAGCGCGTTGCGCACGCGCGCCTCCTGAAGCCCGCAGCGGAAGCCGAGCGCCAGCCGACGGCCGTTATGGCCGACATGGACCCGGGGGTCGCCGGTGACCGGCCGCGTAATGACCGGGCCGTCATCCAACATCCCGACCGGACGCAACTGCGGCGCTACATGAGCGGGGAGCGCACAGGAGCACTGGATGGCGGGTACCGCGAGGTCCGCGATCCGCTCCACCCGCACCGGGCGCCCGGGGGCGCGCGGCCGGCTGTCGAACAAGGCGACGCTCACGGCGACCTCGGTCAGCTCTGTGGCCGCGAAAAGTCCCGCAGGTAGATGAAAGATCGCGCACAGCCGCGGCCAAGACGCGGCCTGGTCGGCGAGCAGGCTCAGCGCATAGGCACGCGGCAGGATGGCCGCCACTACCTGTGCGGCCGCCAGCCCCTGCTGTAGAGCGTATGCATGCGACAGGGCCGACGTGTCGGGGCCGAAGGGACCGTAGACCGTGGCAGGCCCCGGTTCCAACAGGGGCGAGGACAAGGTCAGGCTAAACGGAGGATTAAGGACGCAGAGCGCGAATCCCCGCGGGCGATAATGCTCCATGACACCGCATTCAAACTGGCACTCAAATCCGGCGGCCCGCGCGTCCGCGGCCAGGGCCGCAATACAGCGTTCATCCGGATCGATGCCAAAGAGTGCATGCTGTTGTGGCTCCGCGAAGTGCAACAAGGAGCCATTGCCACAGCTGCTATCCAAGATGGGCAAGCGCGCCCCGACGTTAGCCGGACGGGCGCCAGAAAGGGTCGGGCCCAGCAGGCGCCAGAGCCAGGATGACAACGGAGCGGGGGTGAAGAATTGTCCCTGATGCCGGGCGCGGGCCACCTGCAATCCCGCCAGGGAGCCGGGGCGCGGTTCCTGTGAGCCGCGAGACGCGAGTTGGGCGGAACGGACCCGCCATGGGACTGCCGGGGTCATGGCGCCTCCGCCACGGGCGGCGCCCAGCGCGAGACAAACTCTTGGAGTTCAGCGGCGACCTCCTGACGCAGCAGCACAACGAACTTGCTCTGATAGGTCACCAGCACCACACCGTCGCAGACCGGATAGGTATCCCCCGAGGTGAGCTGAAATTGGGGAGCTTCTAGCGCGGTGCGAAACCGGGACAGCGAGAGATGTAGGGGCGAGAGGGATGCCAGAAATCCGGCGAAGGCGTCCGCGAGCGTGCGCAGCCTGGCAATCGAGTCCCAATCATAAACTTTGACCCCAGCCTGGCGGGTAACCGTAGTGACCGGAAGTTCCAAAGCGAAACGGGTCCCGCGCTGCTTAACGCGACTACTCGGCGCTAGGAAAAACCAGTCCCGCAGCAGGCGGGCGCTTTGTTCATAGATGTGTTCGGCAGCGCGGTGCTGATAGCGGTCCATCAAAGCTTCCCAAATAAGCACGGGATCGAAGCGCCGTGCCGGAAAGTGGTTCGGAGTGCCCCGCGACTCAGGCGCAATTAATTGGGTTACAAATTCATCGATCAATGCCTGGCCATCGATGGCTAAGGGGGGGGTGTTTTTGGGTGAAAAACGCCGCTCCGCGATCCACTTCAACGCCTGGACGATTTTTTTTGCCAAGGTGATGAGCGCCGCCGCCGAATAAAGTCCGGCGTGCTCGGGAAGGATCGATGGCAGGGAAAAATCCAGATGGGCAATGGCATTTGCCTCCCGCGCCTGCAGCAGATCAAGATGGCTGGAAAAAGAAGAAGCCGTATCCAGATAAGAGCGCCAGATATGGCGATAGAACAACCCCGGGTTCTGGTCGAAAGAAGAAGTAGTTGTCTCCTTCCTGGAGGGCTGACGCGCGGGGCTCACTACCACGCTAGGGGGCGTGGAAGCTACCGGGGAAGTTGTTGTAGTTGATGGGATCATGGGGATTTTGTGTGATTACGATTTGGGCTGAAAAACAAATCAGGGTCGGCCGCATGAAGAAAGCCAATAAACGGGGACGTTAGGTGGCGTCATGCTCGCTGATAAAATTCTGTAATTGCGCGGCGATCTCAGGCGAGAGCAAGAATTCAATTTTCGATTTATAAGTGATCAATGCCAAGGATTGATCGATAAAAATCTTCTCGCGCGAACGCACGGTAAGATCTGAGCGAATGGCGCGTGAGTTAAATGCAGTTAAAAGCCTCCCTGTTTCCGGATAGCCTGCCCAGTGAAAAAAAGCCGAAAGCTCCTGGCAGGCGGCACAGAGGCGTTCATGAGTTCGATAACAATAGCATGAGTCAAACGGCTCCGCGTCCATCTGCGCGCGAATCACCAAAACTAAGTTGCCAGCGCGCCATTCAACCGGCCTGCCCGGTTCAAGCTGAAATATGAGCCGCAATTCCCGGGCGATAGCGCGCAACACGGAGGATAGCCCATCCTCTGAATAGCGATCCCTTAAGGCCTGCCAGACTACCCGGGGGTCAAATTTTTCGGCATCGAACTTAAAATCGCCTCCGTGGCCATGGGTAAGCGATGCCAGATAATTAAGCTCAATGTCAGCCGCGTCGATCGCCACAGGAGGGAGGCCAGACTGGCTAAAAGACGTCGCGGCGAGTCCACAAAGATCATTGAGGATCTGTTGCGCATACTCATAATATCCCCGCGCGTTGAGTTCGTTAGGTAGCGTCGGGATGAGGTGGTTATGCGCGGACAAAATTTCATTGAAACATGACAAGTACTCGCGACGCTCGTCGTTTTGTGCCGCGGCGTAGATCATGGTAATTCTTTTACCGAAATCGAGACGCCGAAGCCAATTATGGCGATAATACTCCCCAATAATATCGTCAGTAATAGGGCGTCTATTAAGCGTCTCAGGAGCGGACATCGGCTTAATGGCGGGTTGTAAGGAGACCGCAGAAAAGCTGTTCAAGGGACTATCCTGTGCGGGTGGGACCGAGGGCTAAGGGCATATATCGTCACGAGGTCGAGACGAAAGTAACGATACTACAATAGGTCGGTAATGGCAAGCGAGAATGACGTTAACGACAGGGAATGCTGTTTCCTTATTCAGATATGCCGGAATACCCCTCCCGGGTTCCGCCCGGGAATGTCGCCGAAATGGTTGGTTTTCCAAAGCGCATCACCGGGAATACCGGCAGGGTTTTGTTCTACTCTGACTGTTCCGTAGGTGTTTACTGTTCAGCAGGTGAGACAGGCGTGAGAAAGCATGGCAGAGATCCGCATGGGCATTTGCCGGAAGCGAGCGAAACGACGGAAGAGAAAAGCCAGCGCCTGATGCGCCGTCAACGGACGCGGGCGCGCAACCAGCGGCGGTTGCGGCACGCGAAAAAAAACCGGGGGTAAGTCCGAACCTGGTCGGGGCTGCAAGCCCAGCCCAGGTAGCGCCCTTAGGTCCACCACCCTGCTGTCTTTCCGCGTGGTGGTAATGGTTTGGCTCAGACAGCGCCTATGCCAGGCTCCTGCTATCCGGGATGCCTCACGGCGACGTGCCCGTGAATTTGGACGCCAGGTTCCGGTATGGAAATAACTCGACCAGCAGTGATGCACGTTTCGACGATCGTACCCAGTCCAACCCGTTCCAGTAACACAGGCGCCCACCGGTTCCCTTTTTATAAAACAGCCCCTTGTGGGTATGTGTTGCTCCCGCCGGCGTCAGATTGTTTGCGGCAAGATACCTGCCGGTAGCGTCACTCCACTCCAAGTCATTCCACAATGAATTTGTGGAAAGGTCGGGGGCATCCCCCCATGAGGAATCAGTCCGCGCGCCGTTTACTTTGCATTTGCCGCACGCCTGTCTTGATGCCATTGCTCGCCCTCCTCTACCGGTTTGATGAGAAATAACTTGAAAAAGGTCATTGGCAACGACCAAGAACCGTGACCTAACGCCAGGTATTTGCTGGAGACTCCACCATGAGGCATGAGCCACCAACGCGAGGTGTCGTTGAGGTATGCCCTGATGGGACAGGGCCAAGGTGGTCAACTGCTCCCCATTATCATACAAGAAAAGGTCGGTAATGCAATAAGGCATGACTATTTATTCTGCGTTCTAGTAAACGCCTACTCGAATGTTGAGTTGCTACCCCCCCACCGTCTCTCTAACTTGCTGTACGAATCCAACGGACATTCGGCCCCCCTCGGTGGGCGTGTAGAAGCCCAAAATGGGCGTGTGGGAGCCCAGTCGGCATCCGGCGCCCCGGGGTGGGCGTGTAGAAGCCCAAAATGGGCGTGTGGGAGCCCAGTCGGCATCCGGCGCCCCGGGGTGGGCGTGTAGAAGCCCAAAATGGGCGTGTGGGAGCCCAGCCGGTACCTGGCCCTCCGGGGTGGGCGTGTAGAAGCCCAAAATGGGCGTGTGGGAGCCCACGATCACGGGGAAAGTAGAAAGCTGGTTTCCCCTATACGGGCCGGGGGCCCGTGCGGATCCAGCCGTGATGGCAGTTGGGAAATCGTTTCCCCCCTATCTAGTTAAGGGGAAACTAGAAACCTGGTTTCCCCTATAACGCCGAGCGGGTTGCCGACCCCGCCGGCAACCGCCAGTTGGCGCGTTGTTTCCCCCTATGCCGGCCCCGGGCGCCGGGGCCGGCCGGGACGCCCCGCCGGCCGCCCGCGGACCGCGCCCGGCGTCCGGGGTGGACACCCCGCCGCACCCGCCCCTGGGGGCCGCCCAGCGCCGCTCAGCGCGCCCGCGGGCGCCTCCCGGTACGTCACCCCAGGCCGATGCCCCGCCGGCGCCGTCCGGCCCGTTCTGACGCCGCTGGGGGCGGGGCGGGCAGCGGAGGGCATCAGCCTCCAGGGACCTCGCCACCCCCCAGCCGGCGCTGACTGCCCGGGGTCCGCGGGGGGGTGAACGCCCCCCGATCACGGGGAAAGTAGAAAGCTGGTTTCCCCTATACGGGCCGGGGGCCCGTGCATGCGGTTTCCCCTACCTCAGCTCCGGGCGTTGAGCGCTCATCATCCTCGGGTATCGCCCGCAGCAAGCGCCAGGAAATGGCGGACGTGCAGGGCTCGCGCACCCCTTCGTGAGTCCCAGATACGCAAAGACCCTCCGCGCAGAAAGAACCCGGCATGCGCCAGAAAAACAGCGCCCGTCCTTCCAGTCTGTCGTGCGCGCTGATAGTGGATGGCTGGGATGGCATTCCGACAGGAGCGACCGCTTGTCAGAATTGGTCAGAATTGTCACAACCGGTCAGCCACCCGACCTTGTTGGCAGGGTAAAGTACAGCTTCCGACAGGCCGAACGACTCGGGCCAACCGGGCGAGTAAGCGCAATCACCTCCCAAAATAACGGCGCAAATAGACGGTCGTACTGAACGTTGCAGCGTCCCCCCTATAGTCGATACAGGGGTGTGAGCCGAGAGGAAGCACGCAGAGATGAAGTCCAACAGTAAATTGATGCAAGCGCTCATGCTCACGCTTGCCTCGTTTTCCACAGTGCTGGAGGCCGATAGCGAAGCCAGGATCCGCCAGGAACTCACCCGGGTCCTCCCGGGTGATCTGACATACGACCTCAAGCCGGCGCCGATACAGGGACTCTACAGCGTCATGATCGGGCCTCAGGTTCTCTATGTTACGAACGATGGTAGATACCTGATAGAGGGCAATGTGTTCGACCTGCAAACCCATGTAAACATCACGGACAATCTGAAAAGGGAGGCAAGAATAGCCTCCCTCGTCAGCGTACAGGAAGCAGACACGCTGACCTTCAAAACCGCGCGACCGGATGCCGTAACCGTCACGGTCTTCTCTGATGTGGATTGCGCCTACTGTCGGCAATTCCACAAAGAGATGGCAGATTATCACGCTCACGGCATAAACATCCGCTACCTGTTTTTCCCCCGAGACGGCAAGAACAGCGACACCTACCAGAAAATGCAAAATATCTGGTGTAACGAAAACCCCCGCGAAGCCTGGACGGCGGCAATCTCGGGTAAGTCGGTCACGACCGCTGCCTGTGACAATCCGATCGATCGCCATATGGCCTTGGGGCGACTTATGGAAATACGCGGTACGCCGGCCATAATTCTGCCGTCTGGGGAGCATGTCGCGGGTTATCTCAGCGCTGACAAACTGCGCGCCAAGATCGATGGGAAGGCGCAATGAGCGATAACACCGGCCGCCGCATAGATGGACAACATCAGGCGCAACTCCTCTCGGCCAGTGCACGGCTCTATTCGGCCGCAAACGCCTTTGAAAGTGAACTGACGGCGGCCAGGTCTGCGTTCTGGGAAAAAACCAATTCCAACGAACAGAGAGACCTGAACGGTATCCGTCAACTGGATAAGATCATCGCTGATTTGCAGTCAATTAAAAAACGCGGTCTATCCTGTCTGTCACAACTCACAGCAGAATTACACGTCATGCCCGTCAAAAAAACTACTGGTGAACAAAAAGAGGCGGCGGCCGGCAGGGCTTCCGTTTCCCCGGAAATCATGGCCTGGGTTGTCTCCGCGCTCATCGCGGGGTTGGTATTGCTCGTGCTGATGAGCATGGCGCCCCACTAATCCACGCCAATAAGGCCCGGTAAGACGGGAGTCATCCCGTCGAGGGTGGCGCGGGCAAGCACCCCTGTTCAATTGCGGCGGCGCTCTTGATCGTCAGCATCCGCATGAACCACATACCGTCTCCCTACCACCGTGGCAACAGAATTCAGCTCGAACCAGATCGTGAGCTGTTGGCGCTCCGTGCAAAAGGGGCGCATAGGACATCACCCTAACTGATCGTAACGAGGTAAAAAGAGAATGACCGTTCAGAAAGCCACCCCCGTGAAAGCACATGCCGGCCATCAGAATCGCATGAATAGCGACCGACAAGCGCTGATCCGGGAAGTGCGGGCGCGGGTCAAAAGCAGGGGCTACGATATCGTGGGGATCGCACGCGATCTGATCAGGGTGACCCCGAACCCCTCCACGGGGGCCTGATTTCCGCCCGGGAAGTGGTGAGCGCCGGTTAGCCGTGGTGGCTGTGTCGCTCATCATCTCCCGCGGCGCCGTGCTATCCCTCGCCTGCGGTGTCGGCGGTACCGGCAGCGCTTGGGGCGCGGGGGGGCGAGGGGCGGGTAGAGGAGGAGGGAGCTGACAAGCCCTCTGTCGCGGGAATGAGCAGCGAACAGAGATCGGTCTCAAGCGCTGCCGCGATCCGGCACATCGTCCGTAATGAGGGGCTGTGCCTGCCGAGTTCGAGGCTGGTTAATGACGTTTCGGAGGAGAGCCCCATGCGCCGGGCGAGGACCACTTGCGTGATGCCCAATTGCCGCCGTCGACGCCGAATATTTTCCACGAGTACCCGCTGGATCTCATCATAGGAACGCATAGCCAATCCACCAGCCACATTAAGCAATACCTACCGAGGAAGACCATCATACCCTCCATGATCGCCAGCCATCCATGCCGCATAAAGCGATCCGTGCCGGAGAACCGCTGCGCAATACGGCGTGGTGCGTCATCCTGCTGTCGCTCTTCATGATGTGCAAACCGATCCCTTCAACCGTCCATCGTCCGGCCGGTCCCTGGTTGTGAAAACGCCCTTGGGTCGCGGAACCATGTCTCCGTCCTCCTCGGGGTGCGACGGTATTCACCGTACTCACGCTCCGCCCGGAGCCGCTTCACCCCGCGCGCAACCGCCAACGCCTGACTCCAAACAGCTGGCGCGCCGCCCGAGACCGGACCCCGGCAGCGTGGCCGCCATCTGCCTGGCCCTGATGGCGCTCATCGTGCTGCTGGTGGTCTTGCGCGACGCGATTCGTTACCTGATGGCGGACTAACCGTTCCCGTATGCCGCAAGAACAACGCCCATCCGCCCCATAGCAACCTATGGCCATCCTCGTATCACGCGCAGAAAGAGGGGCGCGGCTATGTTGACCCCCCGGCTAGAGAACGCCAGCCCCTGCGGACCGGGCAGTAACTTTTGGGAGCGGGTTAACTGGCGGCTCGCGCAAACGGGGAAGGTTCCGGCCGACATTGCCGCCACCCTGGCTATTCCCGAGGCAACGATCAGGGCCTGGGGCCGCCCGGGTGGCGGCGACCTCGCTATGTGGCAAGCGCCCCTGCTCGCCGACTGTCTGGGCTGCGAACTCCGCTGGCTGCTCGCGGGACGCGGCCCCGAGGCCGCTCGTCCCACCCCGGACCAGGATGAGATCGCCTTCCTCGACGCGATGCGGCAATGCACGCCGGCGGATCGGGAGCTCCTGCGGCTGCTGGCGGATCTCCTGGCCGCCCGGGCGGCGTCCTAGATCAACCGTGGACCTGGAGCGTCTGCTGCTGCCAGGAAAGGGTCCCACGTCTGTCGGTCAGCTTCCCTCGCCACGCCTCCGGACGCGCTTGCCCATGGCGGTAGCGGGCCGAACGGGCCTGGTCCCGAGGGGGGCGCCCCTACATCACCGCTTCCCCCTGCTGATCGCCTGGGCCGGCATGACCCTCGGCTATGGGCTACTCCAGTCCCTCAGCGCGGCGGTCTTCGGCGTGCGTCCCGGCGCCGCGGCCCTGGGGACGGACCTGCTGGCCCACCTGCTGCTGGGCACCCTGCTCCTGGCCATGGCCCGGGGGCTGGGCCGCTTCCTGCTCGCCTGGCTGGCCCTGACCGCCGCCTTCACCCTGGTCAATGCCGCCAAGGTGGCCATCCTCGGCGCCCCGGTGATGCCGGACGATTTCCTGGCGGCGCGCCACCTGTTTCGCTGGCTTTCCGGCTGGCAATGGCTGGCGGCGCTGGTGACCCTTGCCCTGCCCCTGACCTTGCTGGGCTGGATGTTCGCCTGGCGCCGGCCCCGGGCCTGGGCCAGTCTGGGGCTGCTGGCCACGCTGGCGGTCGGGCTGTTGCTCTTCCCCGAAACGGCCAGCCGCGCCCTCGACGCCCGCTTCGGCGACTGGGGCTGGAATCAGCGCGGCAACTTCGAGGCCCGGGGGCTGCCCCTGCACCTCGTACAGGAGGGGGTGCGCAGCCGCGCCCGGCGGGAGCCCACCCCTGATCCCGCTGCCGTGGCCCAGGCCCTGCGCAACCTGGGCAGCCAGCCCCGCAGCGGGCTGATCGCGGTCGAGGGGGCCACGCCGCCCCGGCGCAACCTGCACCTCATCGTCCTGGAATCCTTTTGGGACCCCCTGGAACTGACGGCGGCGGGCATTGCCGAGGACCCCCTGGACCCGGCCTTTCGCGCGCTGTGGGCGGACGCCGGCTATTCCCACGCTCTCTCCCCCGTCTTTGGCGGCTATACCGCCAACGCCGAGTTCGAGGCCCTGTGTGGTTTTCCCGTGGAGCGCGACCACGTCTTCTTCGAGGGCGGCCTGCGCCGGGAGGCGCCCTGCCTGCCCCGGCATCTGGCGGCAGCGGGCTACCGGGCCATCGCCTCCCACCCCAACGTCGCCGCCTTCTGGAACCGGGTCAATGCCTACCGGCGCGTCGGTTTCAATATCTACTGGTCAGAGAAGGACTTCGACCTGGACGATCTGAGCGACGGCTTACTCAGCGACGCCTCGCTCTACCGCCAGGTGCTGGACAAACTGGACCCGTACCTGCAAGACCCGGACCCGGTCTTCAACTACGTCCTGACCTACTTCGGCCATCTGCCCTATCCCCGCAACCTGTTGCGGCCGGAGCGGATCGCAGTCGCCGCCGACCCGGGGCTGATCGCCGCCTACGCCAACAGCCTCTACTACAAGTCGCGGGAGCTGATGGCCTTCCTCGCCGCACTGCGCGCCCGGGACCCGCGGGCGGTGGTGGTCCTGTTCGGCGATCACCTGCCCTACTTGGGACCCAATTATCGCGGCTACACTGATTCCGGGCTGCTGGCCGCGGCGCGGTCGGACTTCAGTGACGCCATGTTCCGCACCCTGGTCGCCACCCCCCTGGTGGTGATCGACGGCGAGCGCGGCGTGGTCAACACCGGGGATCTACCTCTGTACCAATTACCCGGCTTGTTGCTGAGCCTCCTCGGCGACCACCGGCCCTCCATCCTGGGGCTGACCTGGCCCGACCTGGCGGCGGACCTGGGGACGGTGCGGCTGCGGCCCCTGCCGGGGCTGCATATGCTGCGCCTGGAGGATGCGGTCATCGCCTGTCGCGGCGCGGGGGCCCCACACCCGGCCTGCGCCGCCACGGCGGAGCGCCTGGAGGCCCTGCGCACCCTGAGCCGGGACCTCTTTGCCGGGGAACAGCATGCCTTGCACGACCTCGAAGAACCCCCGGGGCCCCAGGCGGTCGAGGCGTTTGGCGCGGAGGCCCCGGACGCGACCTGAGCCGAGGCAACCGGCTGGTCCGCGCGGCAGGGCACGAAGGGCAAAGCCGGTGACGGCACCCGCTTCCAGGCAGAGGGCTCCGGATCTGTGGTCAAGCGGCACGGCGAGCAGGGCAATAAGGCCATTCGGGACGCTTCGCCATGGCCCGGACACCGTAGAGCCTGACGCGGGGCTTCGACTGGGCGGCCGGCGTCAACCTCGCCCCCCTGCGATAACCCCCGCCCGGCGACGGCGATCCCGGTGGTCTGGCACGCGCCGGAGTGGCAGTCTGTTGCGCACCGCCTGCATCCTGACCACCGCGGCCAACGCCCAGGGGCGCCGACCCATGACCGCATGACCTCGCTCCTGGGGCCAGTGGACTGGGCACCCTGGCGGGAGGGGCCGGTGGCTGCCGCCCAGGATCTGCGACGGCGCCCCCCCGACACGGCCCCGCGGGCCTGGTTCGTCAGCTCGCGTGTCAGCCGGACCAGGAAGAGCGGGAGGAATTGATTGTGCCGAGCCCGGATTGACCTGCGTTGCCGGGGCGAGGGACGGGCGATGATGGGGAGCGTTTCGCCGAAGCGGCGTTCAGCCCGGTGTCTTTGGCGCCATGCTCGCCATACCGACACGTTCGGCTGGTATTCCGTCGGTGGGAAGCGTTCGTCCGCCTGGGGGTGGCTCTTGTTCAGTGCGCAGGTCTCGCGCCCGCTTTTCCAAATCTCCGCCCGGGCGCGGTCTTGATGGGGATCATGAGGGGAACGCGAAGAGGCGAGATTGAGCCTGGGCGACGCGTGCGGCGTCCTTGGCGTTCAATCGGCCCGGGGCACCGCGTATGAGCCGGACGTCGGGGGGTGAACAACTTGCAGCGCACTACTGAGGGGGCGAGCAGACCGGCGGACTCAAGATTCTCGATAGGACAGTCGAGCGAGCGGCCAGGGAGCATTCTTGGCCGAGGTGATCATGGCCAGCACCAGGTGACCCGAGGGCGTATTGAAGGTAGCGGCATCGGAAAGCACCAGCGCTGGCCGATTATCGCTGGCAACGCGGTCATTGAACGGGAAGGGCGCCCGCACCACCTGCATGCCTTCATAAGTCACGGTAAGCCTCCTCGTCCGCCGGGCCCTGCCATTCCGAGAGCGTAGCCTCAACGGCCTTGAGGTATTCGAGGTCAGCGGGCTGGATACGACGCACCCGGGCGATGCCGGCGGCGGTGATGTCCCAGGCGATCAGATCACCCGGGGCTATCCCCATGGCGACGCGAATATCCGCGGGGATGGTGGTTTGACCCTTGGCGGTAATCTTGGCAATGGCGGTCATGACCGACCCTCGGTAAGAAAGTAAAGATCGCCCTACTCTAGGGACGGGGTTCCGCGCGTGCAAACGCTCCGCCTGCCGCGTGGGGGGTCCGTTTCCTTAACACCATCAAACTCATCGCGAGGCCCCCGGCCCCATGGCGCGGGCAAGCAAATGATCGAGGTTGAAGTTGACGCTGGTCACCGCCCAGTCCGGCTCCTGGGCGAAGGGCTGGCGGACGTAGAAGGGGCCCTCGTGGCGATCACCATTCACCACGACGATGGCGCGGAGGAACTTGTCGCCCTGGTTGAAGCCGGCGAGGATCTCGTTGCGGGTGACGGTGAGGGTGTCCTGGCCCTTGGCGCGGCGCTTGACCTCGAGGTGACGCGCGGGGGGGCAGGTGGCCGTCCTGGCCGGGGGCTGGCTGGTGACATCCCAGCCGCCGTTGTGGGCCGAGACGTCGCCGACCGCGTGGCCGAGGGCGGTCTCGGCGGCCAGGACCGCGCCCATGGCGACGTGTTCGATGCGGGCGCGGGCCTTGGGATCGGCGCTCCAGGGGTCCGGCGCCCGGGCCTGGCCCTGGCGCAGGCGCGGCAGGTGACGGCTGGCCAGCCGGGCCAGTTCCCGTGACTGGCGGCGAGCGGTGAGGTCATCGAGGGTGCGGCGCACGTTCTCCAGGGTCAGGCACACCTCCTTGCCGGCGGCCAGGTCGTCCTGGAGCAAAAAACCGCTTCACGACCGCCGCGTGGTCGGGGAAATAACTTCAGGCGGGGGTCGTGGACAGCAATTGGCCCGCTCCCGCGCCCCGGAGCGCCGGGTGGGTCAGAATCAGGGTGGGCGTGAACCGGAGACAGAACCAGATCGCCGGGCCGGCCTCACTGGCGAAGATCCAGCCGCCGTGGACCCGGCGCCAGGTATGGGCGTCTTCCCGGGTGTCGAACCAGGCGATGATCGGATCAGGCATCACTTCCACCTCCCGATCTCGGCCGCTGCCCGGACAATGGCATAACGGACGACAGGAAAATCATGATGCAGTCTCCTTATAGCGATTCCTGAGCCGCCGGACCAGTTTATCGACCGATTGATTGTCCGGGTCGATGCCCAGCGCCTTGAACCCGTCAGCCCACTTCCACGACATCAGGCCGGTGAACTTCTCCGTCCGGCCCTCCAGGTAATCGGCCAGACGCCGCTGGTTGTAGACGTTGGCGAAGTCTTCACCGAAGGTGGCCAGGACGAAGGGGCGGCTGGCGGCTGCGGCAAAGGCGGCCCGGTCGGCCTGGCGCTCGGCCTCGACGCGGTCCAGATAGGCTTGCCGGCGTTGCGCGGCCCGGTCCGCCTTCAATCCCGGCGCGCCATAGTCGTTGAGGTCCAGCCGTTCGCGGAAATTGGCGATGACGTGGATGCCGGTCGGCTTGCGATCACCGACCCACAGGCCCTGGCTTTCCGCCCAGGCAACCAGGGCGGTGATCTCCGCCGGGGTGAACTTGGCCCCGATCCGATTGGGCAACAGTGTTCCGCCATTGATCGCCTTGGAGCGATATCGCCAGTCACGAAACTCAGGGGTATCGAATTCACGGGCAAACATGCGCGTCACCAGATTAAGCAAAAGCGCTCCCGACCGGGGAGGGGCTGAGGAGCATGGCGGGTTGATCGACCGACGACCGCGGCCAACCGGTTGCATGGCCACTACGGAAGGCCCATGACAAGCCGCGGCCGCCGGCGCACGGGTGCCAGCGAAGTAGCGGAGCGGTGGGTGTGGCGGCAGGCGGCTCCATGAACGCCGCCTGGTTTCGTGCAGGGATGCCCCGTGGGCGCGTCAGACGGGGAGACAAAGTTACTTGGGCGCGTCACTGAGTCGGGTCATCGTCAACTCGCCCTTCTGTTTCCGTCCCGCGTAGATGGCCAGCGCGCCGCCGGTCTCGCCAGGCGGGGCGGCACTGAGGATGTAGTACCAGCCCTCGGGCAGGTCCGCTTTTAGCTCCTTCAGTAACGTCCAGGCCGCGTCGTTGCCACCGAGGTGGGGGTACTCGTCAAGCCAGGAAAAGGTCACGGTCACGAACGGATCGCCGGCCTGCGCAATCGTGCCGGTAATGCCGGAGTAGCCAAATTCCCGCTCCACGGACTTATCGTGCTTATGCACCGGGAATGCGGTGGTGGCGATCTTATAGGAGCCTAAACGTTGTTCGCGATCATGTTTAGCGACCCGGCGGGTGCAGGCATAAGCCCGCTGGTGAAGCATGTCCTTGAACCACCGGTTGCTGTAGTCATTCCATGGCATCCGCAGTTCGTCCTTCCGGATTTGCGCCAGGGATGCCGCCTCGGGCCGGCAATTCAGGGAGACCGCGCGAACCAGTGTATCCGCCTGCGTAAACAGCGAATCCAGGCGCGCGCCGTACGCCGGCGTACCCGGCTGGGCGCCACCGGCCGAGAGGGTGCCAACCAAGGTCAGCGAAGGCAAGCGCAGGATATTGCGCGCATACTGAGGGCCGTAATCACGCCGGGACGTCGTTGACGTGCCAATGCTGAGCAAGCTGATCAGCGGCGGGTCGAGGGCGAATTTACCCACACCGAAGAGGTGCGCGGCCAAATTGGCTCGGTCCAGGTATTTGCCGATATCTACATGGTGGTGATCGTCCAGGTTCAGCGCGCCCTGTCGCTGGATGGCGGCAAGGTAGAGTAGGCGTGTATCAGTGTAATACGGTAATACGCCCTCCGATTTCAACTCCGCTGCTGTAGATGACGGTAATGCCGTCGCACTATTTTGCTCCGCCAGCCCCATCTCCGCCTCCGTGGGGGTATAGCCGGGGGCAAAGGCCGGCTTGGTGGGAGCACTGCCGCAACCGGCCAGGGCGGCCGCCAGCGCGACTGAGAGCAGAGCGGAACACGTGCGCATGAGAATCTCCGGGTGGTGTGCCAGGGATTCAGGATAACAAATAAAAGGTCGGTAATGCAACTAAAAAACCGCCTTTCGGCGGTTGGGGCGCGAAACAGGGCGAGAGGCTAGTGCAAGCGTACGCGGTGCGCCCGCAAGCTCCTCTCCACCTCCTCCGGGGTGGGGGCCTCCGGGAATCCCCAGCTTCGCCGCAGATCCGCGAGGAGCGCGCCCCCCAGGACCACCTCCAGGGTCACCTCTGCGATGGCTCGCTGGTGTTCCTGCTCCAGCGCCCGCAGCTGCTCGATCAGCTCGTCGCTGATGGGGACGGTGAGATGCAGTTCCGGGGCGTCCGGCAAGCCCAGCTGGCGGCGTACATCCGCCAGGGAGTGCCCGGCCAGTTGCAGGTCCACCACCAGGGGTGACCCGGTCGCCTGGGGGTTCAGGGTCGCTACCGCCTGGCGCAGGGCGGCGACGGTCGTTACCGGCGGGCACCAGGCCACCTCAAAGTGCGCACCGGGCGGCGGGGGCGGGGAGGGTACCATCCACGGGGCCAAGCATGACATCAGGTCACGGTCGATCTGGAGCGGCAGGGACAGGGAGGCGGCATCCGGCTGGGCCGGCGGTGCCAGCAGATCGACCAGGTCGCTGGCGTTGAGCAGCACGCGAATGACCATGAGCGGCTGGGGGTCCGCGCCCGCCGCAAGGAGTTGAGCATACATGGTGAAGCCTGGAGCAATGACGGTGGCAAGGCCGTCGCGCCGGGCGCCGGCTGGCGGTGGCTGACGACGGGGCCGCGTATACCGCAGCCGCGCACGGCGGGGACACGCTCCGTCCAGGGTAACCGCGGGTGGGCCGTAATTTGCCCGGTATGCGGCGTCGGCGGGGGCTGATTCCGGCCAATGACCGCCTTACGCCGGGGTCTGGGCGGCAGCCGCCCGCACCGCCCGGCGCAGATCGTCCAGCGTGCCGTTATTGTCGATCACGCGATCTCCCGGGAGGCGCGCCACGCCCTGCTCCGAGACATGGGCGCGCACCGCCGGAGCGGACGCCCGGTCGATATGCCACACCGTCCCCCCGGCGCGGCGGATAAAGTCCGCCTCATTGGCAAAGCGCGTGTCGGTGATGATCAACGTGCGCAGGGGGAGGGGCACGGCTGGTGTGGACGCGAGGCACGGCGCGGCTCGCCGTTGGCGCAGCCGGGCAAAATCCGGGAAGCTCCGCCGCACGTCCGCGTCCAGGGCCGCGACCATGGCGGCCGGCGTCAGGCCCCACAGCGGGTCCAGTTCATCGGCGGCCGCTGGGTCAAACGCCTGGGCGGGCGACAGGCCCCAAAACGCCTGGGCGGCGCGGCGCAACACGCTCGGCGGGTCCAGGAGATCGGTCGGGGGCGGGGCCGGGTCGTGCGCCGCCCGACTGAACTGGGTCAGCGCACGTTCCGCCCGCCGCAGCCAGTGATCGCGATTGCGCCGGCGCATCCAGTCCGTGCCCACGGTCTGCCACAAGGCGCGGGGCGAGTAGCCCCAGTCGGGCAGCGCCTGTTCCTTGGTGTGCTCACTCCAGGTCTCGGCGTCGCTCAGGCCGAACAAGACCTGACAGCCCACTTTCAGCGGGAGCGCGAAGGCGTAGGTATGGGCCTCAGGCCACACCTCGCGCAGTAAAGAGGCGACGGTATCCTTGCCCGCGCGGGCCGGGGCGGCGAGGCCGATCAGACGTTGGGGAGCAAGCATGCCGGCGGTCCTCTTCGGGCGGAATCACGCGGGGCGGCCAGCCCCGCAGGCAGGGTGTCCGGGCGGCGGCAGGGATTCGCGCGCGCCACCCGACGGTTCGCGGGTTACTCCCATTCGTACACCGGCAGATCCGGCAGGACCGGGACATCCCGGTCCACCAGCAGCCAGGTGCAACCCAGGGCGCGGGCATAGTCGATCACGGCGATAAACCGTGGGTCTGCCAGGGGCGATGCGCCCAGCACTTCCAGGAAAAACGGCCCTTCCTCCGCGTCCGGCAGGGACAGCATGACCCCGTATTCGTTCAGAAAGCTCACGAACGGATAATCCGCCCCCGCCGTGTCCTCCAGGTGCGCCATGATCGTCGGGGGCAGGTGCGCGGTGGAAAGCTCCAGCATTTTATGGAAGGTCCGCGCCGCCGGCTGGGGGGCGGAGTGGGGGGCGAACGGGGCAGACGACATGGGGATCTCCAGGGTGGGGTGGGCTATGGGGTCTACTGTAACAGCCAGCTTTGCCCAAGTCAAGTATCATTACCGACCTTTATGATTATTTACCCTTACCTGGCGCTATCAGGTGCGGATTAGGCGGCGGTGGTATCTGCCTGCTGGACGTCAGCGCGCCTTCGTTGTAACCTTAATGTAGTGACCGGCTGCCGGAAAATAAACGCGTCTGCCTCCGCCGCGCACTACGCCAAGCAGGAAGCATTACCGACTCCAGGTAGCCGGCTCTCATCAGCCAAGATCGCCCATAAGTATCAATATAATGACCGACCAGCAATTACTCATTCAGGCCGCCCAGGCGGCGGGGATCGCCTGGCAGCAGGCCGCTCCCGACGGCTTACATGACCAACACGGCGGCCTGTGGAATCCGCTGACCTGCGATGGGACGGCGCTCCGCCTGGCGGTGACGCTGGCGCTGGAGATCCGCCCGCCCGACCTCGATCGGGAGTGCGTGGAGGTCCGCTGGTCACGCGGCTTGCTGGGCACGGGTGCGGTGATACAGCCCGTCACCCCGCCGGGATTTGATTACCACGTCGCCACGCGCCGGGCGATTGTGCGCGCCGCCGCCCAGCGGGGGCAGAGCAGTCCCCGGACCCGCGCGTGGTATACGACGCTCCCCCGTTGGCTCACGCGCGCCGCCCGGGTGGGCCGGGACGACCTGCGCGCCAGCGGCGCGTCGCGCTAACCAGGGCGGGGGCGTGACATGGCGGCACTGGGTCACGACTGTCTCCGCCGGGCCGCTCACGCGGCGGGCGTGGATTGGTATTGGCAGGAGGTGGATGGATTGCGCGGTCCCGGCGGCCGCCTCTGGAATCCGCTGACCCAAGAGGGCGACGCGCGCCAGCTGGCGCGGCAGTTGGCCATCGAGGTGGTGCGGCCCGAGGATGACGCCGACGAGCGCGTGGGCGCGCGCCACCCACGGACGGGGGTCTATTGGGAGGCGGTCAGCGGCGATCCCGCCGCCGCCACCCGACGCGCGATCGTCCGGGTCGCCGTCCACCTGGGCGAGCGACGGTCGGGAGCCAGCGCGCGCCTGCCCCATCTGGGTGGCAATTTGCGGGGCATGGCATGACCGATGGGGAATTGCTGGCCCGGGCCGCCCAGGTGGCACAGCTGCCCGGCGAACTCCCACCCCCCGACCAGGAATACGGTTGGAATCCTCTGCTTTACAACTGTGACGCGTTTGATCTGCTGGTGCAGCTTGGTCTGCGCGTGCAGTTCCTGGAGGTGGGCGTAGATCCCGCGGAACCTGCGCGCCGGACGTGCCGGGTTGAGTGGACGCATGCCGGCGTGCAGCACGCTGCATCGTGCACGGTGCCCGCCGGGCCCGCCGGCATGGCGACCGTCCGCCGAGCCATCGTCCAGGCCGCGGCAGCGATGGGGGGCGAGGCGCCATGACCGACCGCGACCTGTTGACGTTGGCCGCCAAGGCCGTGGGGCTGGAACATATCCACACCGCCGTCTGGATTGAAGACGGGTTTTATTCCCCCTTCCCGCCCCACGCACGCCTGGCCTGGAACCCGCTGCATCACAATGGCGACGCCTTCGCCCTGGCCGTCCAGCTCGGCATGCTGGTCGCGGCGCCCGGGCCGGACAAGGCGCACGCGGCGGCGAACAACGTGTGTGAGCCCTGTGGCGCGGGTCTGGCCCGCGACGCCTTCGCCGCCACGCGCCGCGCCATCGTCCGCGCCGCGGCCGCCCGCGGCGAAAAAATGCCGTGAGCACCTGCTGTCACGACTGCTCGTCGCCCCACTGCTCCAGCACCCCGGGGCAGAACCCACACTGCCGGGAATGTTCCCATGCCACCTATTACGGCGTCGGCCAGGATGCCCGAGGCCGCACCTGGCGCTGGCTATTCACCCCGCAGTGGGGACCGCAATTCCTCCGTCGGGATGGTCAACCCCTCCAGCGCTCGCCGCTGGACAACCCGCGCCACCCGGCCTGGCAGGCCTTCGATCCATGGTTCGCGGAGTACTGGGCATGAGTCAGCTTTGCGGCAATTGCCACCATATCCTCACCGCGGTCAGCGGACTGAAGTCCGGATTTGGCTATTGCGCCTGGTACGAACACCAGGTGACGCCCCACCGCACCTTTCCTGATTGGATCATGGACGCCCCGTGCGTGGTGCGGCTGGACGAAGGAACGAGCTGCCGAGCGTGGACGGCGCCCGCAACCGGGACGGCGCTCACGGGCGGCCCGAGCCCCTGATGCCGGCCGCGGTCCGGCCCCACTCGATCTTATTGCCCTGGTAGTTACCGAAGGAAGAAAACGATGCTCGCTCCCCATGATCTGTCGCATTGCCACGATGAAGAATGCAGCCGCTCCCCGTCCTGCTGGCGCTACACCACGCGCCTGACGCACAAGTGGGCGCGGCACGAACTGTCCCTCCGGCCCCTCGGGGATAGCGGCGCCCGCTGTCCGTTTTTTATGCCGGCTGCGACGCCAGCGGCGCCGTCCCGGACGGGAAGTCACCCCCTGACCCGGGTGTCCCCGCCGCCGCCCGTGGTGACCATGCGCGGCAGTTGCCGGACCTAGGATGGGACGTCGCGCCGCTGCGCCCAGGACGGATTGCCGCTGCGGTACCTGCCGCTTCTGGCAGTCCGCCTGCCCGCCCCGGACGATCGCCGGGGTGGCGCAGGGCCAGTGCCGGCTCATCCGCCAGCCCCCGTTCTGGCTGCAGCCCTACGCACCCACGACCTTGGCCACGGAAGGCGCCTTCTGCGCCGCCTGGAGAACCCCGCATGCCGCGCCGCCCGCCTGATCCCCGCGATCTCCCGTCCCTGCCGCCCGGGATGGTCCTCGCCGCGGACATCCGGGGACCCTGGCGGGCGCGGGCCTATGTGGTGTGGCTCTTGCTGCGCTTTTGCCTGCGCCTGCTCAATCCCTTCGTGATCGGCAGCAAGATTTTTATTGTGGCTCACGCGGAGTCCCGTCCGCCCCCTGGCCCGTCGTGCCACTTTACCGCCTGACGCGGGGATGCAGGGTTGCGCAAGGTGATTCATTGCATTACCGACCTTTTAATGCTAATGTGACCGCGGGTGAGTAACGCGCGGACGGACCCGGCCCACCCCCACGCCCCGGGTGCGGCGCACGCCCGCTCCGTACGTTCTACAACCCCACAGGATCAGGATCATGCCGCTATCAAGACTCCCCTGGAAGGCCGAGGTCACCACCACCCTTTGCATCCGTGATCCCTACGGCAACGTGTACCAGGAGGTGCTGAGGAACGCCGATTTCTCCACCTCGATTCAGGAACAGATTGCGGACGGCGTACTGGCGCCGGAGCCCCAGGCGATCAGGGCCGCCGTGACGACAGCCCTCGCCGAGGGCGATTGAGCGCCGGTCACGCGCGCCATGGCCCTGGATCTCGCTGAAACCTTCGTCGTCGGCATTTCGGCGACGGCCCTGTTCGACATGACCGAAAGCGACAGCCTGTTCCGCGCCCGCTACGCGGCGGATCCCGCGGCCGCGGTGGCCGACTATCGCGCCTACATGCAGGCCCGGGAGGCCGAGCCCCTGGCGGATGGCACGGGCATGCCGCTGGTGCGCGCCTTGCTGGGCCTGAACCAGGTGCAGCCCGCCAATGACCCGCAGCCGTTGGTGGAAGTGGTGGTGATGTCGCGCAACAGCCCGGAAACCGGCGTGCGGGTCTTCAACAACATCCGCGCCCGGGGCCTGCCCATTCGGCGCCATGCCTTCACCGGTGGCGAGTCTGTCGTCGATTACCTCGCCGCCTTCGCCGTGGATCTGTTTCTCACCACCAACGTCGAGGACGCGCAACGGGTGATCGACGAGCAGGTCTGCGCGGCGGCCATCGTCAAGCCCCCGCCCAGTCAGCGCCTCGCGCCCAGCGAGGATCAGGTCCGCATCGCCTTTGATGGCGATGCCGTGCTGTTCGACGAGACCAGTGAACTGGTGTTCCGCACGCAGGGCCTGGAGAGCTTCCACGCCAGCGAGGATGCCCGTCAGGATGAGCCGCTGGGCGACGGCCCCTACGCCAAAATGCTGCGCAAATTGTCACGCCTGCAACAGCGCCTGGCGCAGTACGGACAGGCCGCCCTGATCCGCATCGCCCTCGTCACCGCGCGCGCCGCGCCGGCGGAAATGCGCGTCATCAAAACCCTGCGCCACTGGGGCGTGGCCGTCGACGAGATCTTTTTTCTCGGCGGCGTGGCCAAGACCGCGATCCTCACCGCGTTCAAGGCGCATATCTTCTTCGATGACCAGGACCTGCACCTGGACCGCGCGGCGCATTGCGTGCCGGCGGGCAAGGTGCCTTATCCCACGGGCTCCTTGCTGCAACCGGCGCCGTCCGCCAGCCCCCCGCGGGTGGAGGCGCCATGACCCGCCTGGTCTTTGTCACCAGTGGCGTGGCCTCGTCCCTGGGCAAAGGCGTGACGGCCGCGGCCCTGGGCGCGGTGCTGGCGGCCCGGGGCTTGCGCGTCACCCTCGTCAAGCTGGCGCCCTATCTCAACGTCGACTCCCGCGCCTTGCGCCCCCACGGCGAGGTGTTCCTCACTGATGACGGCGCCGAGACTGATCGCGACCTGGGCCACGCCGAGCGCTTCCTGGGCATTCCGGCCGCCGGCCAGCAGAGCGTGACCCTGGGCCAGGTCTATGCCGAGGTCATCCGTCGCGAACGGCGCGGCGACTATCTCGGGCGGACGGTGCAGGTGATTCCCCACCTCACCGACGAAATCCAGCGGCGCATCCTGGCCGGCGCCGCCGGGGCGGACCTCGCCCTGGTGGTGGTCGGCGGCACCGTGGGCGATATCGAGTCGCTGCCGTTTCTGGAGGCGATCCGCCAGCTGCGGGTGACCGCCGGGCCGCGCCACACCCTGTTCGCCCACCTGACCCTGGTGCCGTTCCTGCGGGCCGCGGGCGAGATCAAGACGAAACCCGCCCAGCACACCGTGCACGAGTTGCGCGCCATTGGTATCCAACCGGATCTCCTGCTGTGCCGCGCCGAGCTGCCCCTGCCGGACGGGGCGCGCCGCAAGCTCGCCCTCTTTACCAACGTCCCCGCGCCGGCGGTGCTGTCGGTGGTGGATACCGACACCGTCTACCGGCTGCCGCACCTGTTGCAGGCCGTGGGGGCGGACGCGCAGGTGCTGGCCGCCTTCGGGCTGGACGCGCCGCCGGCGGACCTGACGGCCTGGGAGCCGCTCCTGGCGCCGCCCACGCCCACGGGGCCGATGGTCACCCTGGGGGTGGTTAGCGCCCATCCGGAACAGGTCGGCCCGGCCGCCCCATCCCTGGACGCCGCCCTGCAGCACAGCGCGCGCCTCCTCGGTCTCCAGCTCGACCGGCGCTGGCTGGGCGTGGACCCGCCCGTCGCAGGCTGTGACCTGAGCGCGGTGGATGCCCTGCTGGTCCCCGATGGCGCGCCCCCGCCGCCGGTCGCGCTCGCCGCAATCCACGCCGCTCGCACCCTGGGCGTGCCCTTCCTGGGTCTGGGCGCCGGCATGCACTGGGCGGTGAGTGAATTCGCCCGTCAGGTCGCGGGCCTGGCCGCGGTCGAGCGCCAGCCCGGGACGCCGGACACCCCCGAACCCGTCATCATCCCCCTGGCCGCTGCTGACCAGCCTCGCGGCGGCCGCGTGACCCGACTGGCCCCGGGCAGCCTGGCGCGGGCCGCGTATGGTCGCCATCAGGTTCGCGAGCGCCATCGGCAAACGGCCGGCCTCAATCCTCGCTATCAGACCCTGCTCATGGATCACGGCCTGCGCTTCACCGGCGCAGCGCTGGACGGTCGTCAGGTGGACATCATCGAACTGCCCGGTCACCCCTGGTTTCTCGGCTGCCAGTTCCTGCCGGAATTCACCGCCGCGCCGTGGTCCGGCCACCCGCTGTTTCTGGCGTTTCTGCGCGCCGCGCGGACGCGCCACGCCAACCGCACGCGGGCTCCATCCCTGGCGCTCACGCCCCACTCACCAGATTGGCGCGAGAAGCCCCCGGCTTTAGCCGTGGGGAGGGAAGCGCCCCGCCCGTCAGGGCGGAAGGCGGGGGCTGGGGTTGAGGCGCCGGTTTCTTTGTGACTTTTATCGTCAATATGAAAGTTACGCTGCAACTCAAACTGCTTCCCACGCCCGACCAGCACGCCGCGCTGCTCAAGACCATGCAGGTGTTCAACGATGCCTGCAACTTCATCACCGAAGTGGCCTATCGCGAGCGCTGCGCCTCCAAGTTTGCGTTGCAAAAACTCGTCTACGCCGATGTGCGGGAACACTTCGGCCTCTCGGCCCAGCTGACCATCCGCGCCATTGCCAAGGTGGTCGAGGCCTACAAGCGCGACAAGTCCAAGCAATGCCACTTCCAGCCGTTCGGGGCCGTGGTCTATGACCAGCGCCTCCTGAGCTTCAAAGGGCTGGAAGCGGCGAGTCTCCTGACGCTCGATGGGCGGCTGACCATTCCCATGCAGATGGGCGCCTATCAGCGCACCGCCTTCTCGCGCGGCCACGGACAGGCCGATCTGGTCCTGGTCAATGGCCAGTTCTATCTGCTGCTGGTCGTCGAGACCCCGGAAGCCCCGCCGATGGACCCCGACGGCTTCATTGGCATCGATCTGGGGATCGTCAACATCGCCACGGATTCCGATGGGGAGCGCCACAGCGGCGCGACGGTCGAGGCGAAACGCCAGCGCTATCAACGCTTGCGCCAACGCCTTCAGGCCTGCGGCTCGCGCTCGGCCCAACGGCATCTGCAACGGCTGCGCCGGCGCGAAGCGCGCTTTCGGCGCAACCACAACCACGTTCTCTCCAAGCGCCTGGTCAAAAAAGCCAAAGACACCGGTCGCGGACTCGCCCTGGAAGACCTCAAGGGCATTCGCCAACGGACCACGGTACGGAAATCTGATCGGGCCAAACACAGCGGTTGGTCGTTCCATCAGCTGCGCCAGGCCATCGCCTACAAGGCGCTGATCGCCGGCGTGCCGGTGGTCATCGTCGATCCACACCATACCAGCCGGACCTGTCCGGTCTGCGGGAGCGTGGACAAGGCCAACCGCGTGTCGCAATCCGAGTTTCGCTGTAGCGCCTGTGGGCATACGGCGAACGCGGATGTCAATGCGGCGATCAATATCGCCGCGCGGGCCGTGTGTCATGCGTGCCCATCGTGGCGTGCGATGACGACAAGGGACTGTCCGAGTACAGCTGCAAGCCCCCGGCTTTAGCCGTGGGGTACATGACCGTAACTCCCGGAGGACGATGTGCATCCCGATGTTCTGCTGACGCAACTGAAAGCGGGGGCCTCTGCCCGCAAAGCCCGCGGTCTCGACCTGGTTCATGCGATATGCCAGGAACAGTTTGCCCGGGGAAACCAGGACTTCACCGTGGAGGCCATCGCACCGCACATCCAGGCGCGGGGCGGACCCCAGGCGGCGTCCCTGCGCCATCCGACCGGCGCCCACTACCGCCAATTGCTGCAGGCGTGGGCCGATCAGGCCCGTAACCGCAGCTATCCGGACACCCTCCTGGCGCAACTCACGGCGCAGGCGGACCCCCGCCGGCGCGAGCGGCTCGCCGCTGTGCACAGCGCGTGCCGGGAGCTGGTCGACGGCGGCTGCCGCACGCTTCGGATGACCGACGTCGCGCGCCTCACCCACATGCGGGGCGGCCTGGCCGCGTCGACGATCCGCAACTCGACCAACAGCGATTATCGGACCCTGATCAGGGCCTGGGCCGCGCAGGCCCGCGGTCTGCCGCCCCCGGAACAGCCCGCCCGCAGCCAGGACCCCGACGCCCGGGAAGCGGCCGTGCTCAAGCTGATGCCCTATCCCTCCGCCCAGGCCCCCCTGGCCGAGGTCTTCGCGGAAAATCGCCAGCTGCGGGCCCAGCTGAGCGCGGTCCAACCACCCGCCGCGCCCGACCCCGCGCCCGCCGGCGCGCTGCCGACCGGGATCGCCCTGACGGCCGGGGAGATCAAGGCGTTGCGCCAGGCGACCAGCGACCGTCAGCTGCGTGCCCGGGGCTGGTCCCAGGATCCGTCCGGCCGCATCCGGAACGGCAAAGGGCGGGTGCTCTACAAACCCGGCTACCTGAGCGCGCTGCACAAGGTTCTTCGCGCCGCGGAGCTAGCGGAATAGCCGGTGGAAAACGCCCGGCGTGGCTGCGTCAGTGCCGGGAATGCGCATTGTTCGGCGTGATAATAATCACATTACCGACTGATATGCAAAGCGCGCCAACGGATGTGCTAAGATAATCATAAACGCAAAAGCGCCCGGCGCCCGGGCGGGGAAGAGTGGGTGATGAGACTGTCAGTAAAAGTCGATCGTGCGGCGGCAATTCGCGCCGGCCGCGACCAGTATGGCGCGGTGGAAATCCAGGTGCATCCGGCCGACCTGACACCGGAGGAACGCGAATGGCTCGCGACCTTAACCACCGACGAGAACGGGGTCACCGACCTCACGGAGCTGGAGACCCTCCGGCGCGCCGCCAACCTGGTTAACTGGGAAGGCGTGGGCGCATTACCTGAACGCCCCGTCCTGGCCGAGGTCGATGACCCGCTGGTGGCGACGCGCGCCTGGCTGGACTGGCGGGTGGCCTGCATGCAGCAGGTCCGTGAGGCCGCCGCGCGCGCGCGGCAGCCCTGGACCTGGGCGCCACCGGCCGCGCCATGACCCGGTCGCCGCCGGGGCACGGCCGGGCGCTGCGCCGCACCGGCGCCCGTCCGGGGCCGGCCGCCGGGCGCCCCCTGCGGCTGTGCATGGCGCCGGCGCTGGCGGTGCCGCCGGCTGCGGTCCAATTTCGCAATTACGCCGAAGGCCCGCTGCTCACCGCTACTCCGGGACGCCGGGATTTCTGGTTGGTGGAGGTGGACGGCGAGCATGTGGTGACGAGCCGGCGGGGGCAGCTGGTGCCCGGCCTGGGCGCCACCCCGGCGGCGCGGCTGCACAGCCTGCTGGCCAATCCCCATGCCGGCTCGCGCTATGTCATCGGTCAGGCGGCCAGCGCCGCCGAGGGTCGCGCGTTGGCCTTGCGCCATTCGCAGGTCATGGCGCTACTGGGCGGAGTGTTTTTATGGCCGCTGGCCACCGGACAACCGGACCCCCCGGACGCGGCCCCGGCCGCTCCCGCGACGTGCTATACCGGTCCCCCTCCGGGCGGACGGCAGTGGTTTTAAGCGGTCACCTCCGGGTGGTCGCCCAAGGCGGGCGGCGGCGGCAGGCCGCTGCACCCCGAATAGAACCTAAATCCGCCTGATCGCGACGATCGGGCCTGTTTCGGCATTGAGGACCATGGACGCACATCGCAAACAAGCACTGCTGACCGTGCTCGCGCAAATCGAGAAACATTTTGGCAAGGGCGCCATCATGCGCATGGGCGACGCTGGCGGCCTGACCAACCTCGAGACGATCTCGAGTGGCTCGCTGGGCCTGGATATCGCCACCGGCGTCGGCGGCCTGCCCAAATCCCGCATCGTCGAGATCTACGGGCCTGAAAGCTCGGGCAAGACCACGCTCACCCTCCACGCCATCGCCCAATGCCAGCTCGCCGGCGGCACCTGTGCATTCATCGACGCCGAGCATGCGCTCGACCCGGTTTATGCCGCCAAGCTGGGGGTCAAGGTCGAGGAGCTGCTTATCTCGCAACCCGACACCGGCGAACAGGCGCTGGAGATCACCGACATGCTGGTGCGCTCCGGGGCCACGGACATGATCGTCATTGACTCCGTGGCCGCCCTGACCCCCAAGGCGGAGATCGAGGGCGAGATGGGCGATGCGCATGTCGGCCTGCAGGCGCGCCTGATGTCGCAGGCGCTGCGCAAGCTGACCGGCAATATCAAGCGCAGTAACGCGATCGTGATCTTTATCAACCAGATCCGCATGAAAATTGGCGTGGTGTATGGCTCGCCCGAGGTCACGACCGGCGGGAATGCGCTGAAATTCTACGCCACCCTGCGCCTGGACATTCGCAAGGGCAGCCCGATCAAGCGCGGCGAGGAGATCGTCGGCACCGAGACCAAGGTCAAGGTGGTGAAGAACAAGGTGTCGCCGCCGTTCCGCCAGGCAACCTTCGACCTGCTCTATGGCGAAGGCATTTCCCGCGAAGGGGAGATCATCGAACTGGGGGTGGCGCAGGAGCTGGTCGATAAAGCCGGCGCCTGGTACAGCTATCAGGGCACGCGCATCGGCCAGGGGAAGGACAACGCCCGCCAGTACCTGCGTGAGCATCCGGACCTGGCGCGGGCGATCGAGGCCCGGATCCGCGACCGGCTGCTCCGCGCCACCCCGCCCGTCACAGCCGATGACCTCGACCCGGGCGCGGCGCGGAGGGAGGAGATCGATGACGCGCCTCGCGCCGCCGACCCTGCGGTGAGCAGCGCCTGAGCGCCACGGGCGGCCGGGCCCGCCCGCAGCGGGGTCAACCGGTCTTTTGCGATCGCTCGAAGGCCTCCCAGGTCTCGCGGGGAATCACCCGCGGTTCGGCGGGGAACAGGTCGATGGTGTCCCGCTCCAGGCGCAGGGGCGCGCTGGGCGCGGGCGCGGGTGCCGCGGCGGGCGGGGGCAGGGCAGGGGCAGGCGGAGCGGTATCCCTGGGGTCCTGCTGCACCCGCTCCACTTCCGAGCGGGTCACCCGTTCCTGGCGCAGCGAATTATCCGGTTGCTTCTCGAAATAAATCCGTTCGCCGCCAACCCGTTCCCGGTCAAACCGGGCGGGATGCACAGCGGGATTCTCGCCTGCCCGGATCGCCTCCGTCTTACCGGAACCCATCCCGCCCTGAAAAACCTGAGCGTCCTGGGGCTGAAATGCGCTTTCGGGCGCCCTTTCCCGATAAATCTGCAGGTGCATCACCACCCCGGTGCCGGGCGGCTGATCCCGCAGGGCTTCTTGGGCCTGGGCGGCCGCCTCCTGCCGCGCCCGCTCCCGGACGGCGGTATCGCCCGCCAAATCGGTAAAAAATCCCGCCGTCCCCAACGCATCGTCCGGCCCCGCCGGCGGCTCAGCACCCACCCGCAGTGGCGTCAGGGCCGCCAACAGGCTCATCACCCGGAGGGAGGCGTTTGACATCCTCGCCGCCCTGAAGGACGGCGATTCCTACGGCACACAGGCGGCAATCGCCTGAGTTGCTTCGGCGGGTTCCTGCTTCACCGAGCGGCCCGACTGCACCGACTCTCCACAGGCTAACACGCGATGTCCTCGCGCTAGGATATTGATGGCACCGACGAGATCGGCGTTTTCTTCAAAGCTACACTCAAGGCACTCAAACCGGGCTGGCGTCTGCCGGTTGTCTTTCGACACATGCCCACAGCACGGGCAAGTCTGGCTGGTGTATTGCGGCGGCACGGCGACGACGAAGCCGCCATTCCATGCCGACTTGTATTCCAGTTGCCGCCTAAATTCGCTCCACCCCTGATCGAGGATCGACCGATTCAGGCCTGACTTCTGTTTCACCATCTTGCCGTGCTGTTCGCTGTTGCCCTTGGCCGACTTGGACATGTTCCGAACCTGCCAATCTTCGATGGCGATCATGGCGTGGTTTTGGCTGATCTGGCACGAAGCTTTATGCAGAAAGTCTTTGCGGGCGTTGGCGATGTGCGTGTGAATGCGCTGAACCTGGGCTTTCGCCTTCTGCCAGTTGTTGCTGAATGTGACTTTGCGGCTCATGGCACGCTGATAGCGTGCCAGCCGTTGCTGATGTTTCTTGAAGCAATTGAGCGGTTCGATGTGACTTCCGTCGCTCAGCGTGGCGAAACGGGCAATGCCCATATCGATACCGACTGCCTCGCCGTTTGGCAAAGGCTGATCGACTTCGCGCTCCGTCTGGAGCGAGACAAACCACTTGCCGCCTGACTGGCTGACGGTCGCGTTCTTGACCTCGCCCAACACGTCACGGCTGTTTCGGTAGCGCAACCAGCCCAGCTTCGGCAGGAAGAGGCGGCAGTTAGCCTGATCGCGTTTGACGCCTTGCGGATAACGGCAGCTGTCTGATACGCCTTGCTGCTTGAAGCGCGGGAAGTCGGCGCGTTTCTCGAAGAAGTTTTGGCAGGCGCGTTCTAAATTTTTGAGCGCCTGTTGCAAGGCTTGGCTGGGAGTTTCGTTCAGCCAGAGCGTTTGCGGTTGTGCCTTCCATTCGGTGAGCGCCTTGCATAGAGCGGCGTAGCCGAGCTTCTTTTTTCCCGCCTCGTGCCGCTCCTGCTGCAACGCCAGCGCCTTGTTGTAGACGTGCCGACACGAACCGGCAAAGCGGCGCATGTTGCGCTGCTGTTCGCCGTTTGGCTGTAGCTCGAATCGGTAGGCTTGAAGCCGTTGCATGTCGCATAGTATATTTTGGTCTATGGAAGAAAACAACGACATTAGGCGCGGACGACACTGTGTTTTTAACATGCACGTCCATTTGGTCTTTGTGGCGAAGTATCGGCGCAAAGTATTCGACTCCGCAGCTATCGACAGGCTGCGCGAACTGTTTGCCAAGGTTTGCAACGACTTCGAGGCGCAACTGGTCGAAATGGACGGCGAGAGTGACCATGTGCATTTGCTGGTCAGCTATCCGCCGAAAGTGCCGGTGTCCGCCTTGGTCAATAGTTTGAAAGGCGCATCCAGTCGCGTGCTGCGAAAAGAAAGGCCAGACATCGCCAAACGCTTCTACTACAAGGGCGCGCTGTGGTCGCCTTCCTACTTCGCGTCCTCTTGCGGCGGCGCTCCGATCAGCATCATTCGCCAATACATTGAGCAGCAGGCGACACTAGCTTGACGGCAGAAAAGGAGTCCTACGGACTCCGCGCTATCCATCCCCGGCCTGAACGCCGGGGCTTTCCGCACAAACTGGTAACTGCTGCATGCATATACCCCTGCGATCACGAAGAAAGGCGCCGTGCCAACGGGTTCGGCGCCGATCCCACGCGTGGCGGGTGCGCGCCCGGCGGCACCCGCCAGGTACCGGTAAGAGATGCGGGTGGCAGGCGTCTGATCAAGGGCGGCCGGCGCCCCGGCGGGCGGTGGACTTAGTCCCGCGCCAGCGGGGCGCGCACTGGGTGCACCACCGCCGGCAGGTCCGCGCCCGGCGCCAGATTCACGGGGATTGGGGGTAGCCACTTGACCTTGAAAGTGCGTTCGCCGCTGAGCGGACCGGACCAGAAGCCATGCCAGTGGGCGCGGCGCAGATGCGGGCGGGGACGGGAGCCCGTGCCCGCCGCCGTTCCCGTATCGTCCCGCGCCGCCGGCGCGCCGGCGCGTAAGGCAGCGCCAATCCGCACCCCCACCGCCCACGCCTGGGGCTGCTCGGGCGGAAACAGCCGTGGACCGCGCTTGGTCTGGCGCGCCACCGGCAGCGGCGGGCGCACGTAATCGGCCTCAGCGCTGCACAGATACAGCACCAGCGAGACCAGGGGTTCGAGCCAGGCGGTCGCTGCCGGGTCGATGTGCGTGTACAAGGGTGGCAAGCCCAACCGCTGCGCATGCGGCTGGGCCTTGGCCGCCATCCGCTCCAGCGCCTCGGCCAGGGTCCAGGGGCCGAGCGGCAGCGGGAGGGGCAACAGCTCCGTGTCGGTATCGATCAGCAGCCGCAGCTCTTCCGCCCCATCGTTGGTGTCGTATTCCAGGTGGGCGAAAATCCCGTGCACTCCCTGCGCACGTTGCGCCGCCCCCAGTTCGATATAGACGCACCAGGCCGGCAGGTAGCGGAGCAGGGCGCACGGCAGGTCGCCGCTCAGGGGGCTGGTCCACAGGGCGGCCAACAGGTCGGGATCAAAGCGGAAAATGCCCTGGGTGGGCCGCCAGGCGGCGAGGGCGGCGAGCCGGGCCACCTCGCCGATCTGCGCCAGGGGCACGCGGGCGTCACCGCCGCCCGACACCAGGGCATAGGCGCCGGCCAGGGGACAAAACACCGTGTCGGGCCAGCCCCCCAGCGCCTGCCGGTCGTCACGGAAGCGGTCGAATTGGCGCCAGGCGTCGGGATAGCGCTTGCCGTAGGCCACCAGCAGGTCGCGGGCGCGATGGGTCAGCGCGGGCACGGGTCGCTCGGGGCGGGGGGTGGGGTGGTGGTCGCCCGCTCCGCTCCACGGCGCAGCGCGACCACCCGCGGGCCGTGCCCGCGCGCGGCGGGGGCGGGGCAGCGTTGGCGTAACAGCTGCACCGCGCGCTCCGCATCCAGGGCCACCGCCGTGATCCTGGTGGCGACATCGCGCGCCACCACCCGGTGCGCGGTGTGCAGGCGGTAGCGCAGCCCCTGACGAATCGTGGTCACGGCAAACAGTTCCAGGTCCGGGGGGGCTGGCAGCGGTTCGGCATCCAGCGTCAACTGCCCGTCGAGGAGGATCAGCCCCGGCCGTTTGACGCGCCGCCACCAGCCGCCGGGCAGCGTCAGGACATAGCGCACCACGCGGACGGCGTGCGCGGTGGCCGGCGGCACCGGAATCCGCCGCGCACAGCCCACGTCGGCGCGGATGCCGACCGCCTGGGGATCGCGACTCAACCGCACCTCCAGGGTGCCGGTGACGTCAAAGTCGTAACACCTCCGCAGCCAGGGGGTGATCTCCGCCGCCAGCCGGCGTTGCAGTCGTTCCTCCAGGGGTCCTTCCGGCAGGCGCCACTGGCCCCACCGGGGGCCCCGGGGCGCGATCTCCCCGGCGGGCAGCCGCGCATCCTCCCGCGCCATGCGGCCGGCGTGCAGGCGCGCGATGGTGGCGGTCACCGCCGCGGCGTGCGCCGCCAGGTCGGCGGGGCGCGTCGACAGCGGCAGCGCCGCGGGGCAGGCCAGCAAGGCCGCCGCCACCGGCTGGGGGTCGGGGTCGAGCGTGAGCCGCTCCTCGGAGTCGTACCGGGTCAGGCGCGGGTCGTGCGCCAGGCGGACGGCCAGACTGAACAGGGGCTCGCCCAGGCGGCGTTTATCGTCCGCCAGCTGGCGTGCCAGGCGCCGGGGCGGCACCCGGTCCGCCAGGGAAAGCGCGTCATCGACCATGGGCGTTCTCCAGAACATGGCGCGGGCCATTGGCGGAGGCGACCGCCGGACATTTGCGCCGGGACTTAGAGCGCGATTATAGCCGGGATGACGCGTCGCGGGAGCGTAACCGGCCGCCATCCGGGGGCATCCGCCCCGGCAACACCGGGCGAACGCCAGGACGGTAAGGGGTTGCGAACAGAGTTTCCCGGATAAAAAAGCAGGCGATTCAGGTCGCTTCCAGCCGCCGTAACCGGCCGAGAAGCGTGGGATTACAGCCGTGGACAAGCCCAGGTCTGCGCGGCGGGTAAGAACGGCATCCTTTGACAAAAAAGCGCGGGGCAAACTACCATTAAACCGTGAACTTAATCCGTCAATAGAGGAACCATGGGCAAGCTCAATCTCGCCGAACTGGACTGTCTTATTGACTACCTTACCCAACTGCCCGCTGAACAGGCGGTCCGGGAGAAATCCCAGGTCATTGCCGAGCTGCGGCGCACGATTGCGCAGTATCACCTCACCCCCGACGAGCTGGGCTTGCGCCCGGAGCCCGAGCCGGTCACGCCGCGGGCGCCGGACCGCGCCCCGGCGGTGGAGACGGCACCGCGGCCGGCGCTGGTGTTGCTGCCCACGCCCGCCCCGGCGGTGGCGGCCGCGCGTCCGCCGGCGGCACGCGACCGACTCACGCCCCGCTCCCGTGACGAGGCCGGCAATGTCTGGCATGGCGGCCGGGGCCGATGCCCGGCCTGGGTGCGCCGCCTCGTCGCTGCCGGCGACGATCTCGAGCGCTATCGCGTGCCCGCCGCCTGAGCGAACGCGCCGCGTCCTCCGGGGACCGCCCATGGCCGTATCCTTCGTGCATCTGCATGTCCACAGTGAATATTCACTGGTTGATGGGCTCATCCGCTTCAAGCCGCTGATGGCGGCCTTGCGCGCCGACGGCATGCCTGCCGTGGCGCTCACCGATCTGGGCAATCTCTTCGGGCTGGTCAAGTTCTACCGCGCGGCGCAGACGGCGGGCATCAAGCCCCTGACTGGCGCTGAGCTGCGGGTGCGGAATCCGGCCACGCCCACCCGCCCGGACCGGCTGGTGTTGCTGGCGCAAGATGACCAGGGTTATCGCCAACTGACGCGCCTGCTGTCGCGCAGCCACCTCGCCGGTCAGGACCAGGGTTTCCCCCAAGTGGAGCGTGACTGGGTGCTGGCGGACACCACCGGGCGGATCGCCTTGTCCGGCGGCGTGACGGGGGATGTCGGGCGCGCGCTGCGGCACGACCAGCCCCAGCAGGCGCGCGCCTGCCTGGAGACCTGGCTGCGCGCCTTTGGCGACCGTTTTTACCTGGAGCTGACGCGCGTCGGCCATCCCGGCGAGGCGCCGGTGGAGGAGGGCAGCCTGGCCCTGGCGGCGCGCCATGGCGTCCCGCTGGTGGCGACCAATGCCGTGCAGTTCCTGCGGCGTGCCGACTGGGAGGCGCACGAGGTGCGCTGGTGCATCAACCAGGGGGTGAAACTGGGCGCCGCCGGGGTGAGCAGCGGCTTCACGCCGGAGCAATATCTGCGCCCGGCGGCGGACATGTGCGCGTTATTCGCCGATCTCCCCGCGACGCTGGAAAACAGCGTGGAAATTGCGCGGCGCTGCAACCTGGAGCTGACGCTGGGCCGCAGCTTCCTGCCGGCCGCGCCGGGGGTGCCTGCCGGGCAGGACGTCAACGCCTATTTCACTACGGTGGCCGCGCAGGGCCTCGCGGACCGGCTGGAACCGGTCTGGCCGGCAGCGGACCCGGCCAGCGCCGCACGCCGCGCCCCCTACGCGGCGCGGCTGCGCAACGAGCTGGAAGTCATCGCCGCGATGGGCTTCGCCGGCTATTTTCTCATCGTCGCCGACTTCATCCGCTGGGCGCGCACCCAGGGCATCCCGGTCGGCCCGGGCCGCGGTTCCGGCGCCGGCTCACTGGTGGCCTATGCCCTGCGCATCACCGACATCGACCCGCTGACGCACCAGCTGCTCTTTGAGCGCTTCCTCAATCCCGAGCGGGTGTCCATGCCCGACTTCGACGTTGACTTCTGCATGGACGGCCGGGATCGGGTGATCGCCTACGTCACCGAGAAGTACGGGTCCGCCGCGGTGGCGCAGATCATCACCTTTGGCACCCTGGGCGCCAAGGCGGTGGTGCGCGATGTCGGCCGGGTGCTGGACCATCCCTATGGTTTCGTCGACCAGCTGGCCAAGCTGGTGCCGTTCGAGCTCGGCATGACCCTGGACAAGGCGTTGGAAGTCAGCGCCCCGTTGCGCCAGGCCTACCAGACCGACGAGGTGGTGGGCGCGCTGCTGGACATGGCGCGGCAGCTGGAGGGCGTGGCGCGCAATGCCGGCACCCATGCCGGCGGGGTGGTGATCGCCCCCGGACCCCTGACCGACTACACGCCGCTGTACTGCGAGCCAGGCGGCAGCGGCCAGGTGACGCAGTTCGACAAGGATGATGTCGAACAGATCGGCCTGGTGAAATTCGACTTTCTCGGCCTGCGCACCCTGACCATCCTCGACGGGGCGCTGATCACCGCCAATGAGGAACGGCGGGCGCGCGGGCAGCCGCCGCTGACGCTGGAGGGGCTGCCGCCCGAGGACGCCACGGCCTTTGCCCGCTTGCGCCAGGGTGACACGACCGCGGTCTTCCAGCTCGAATCGCGCGGCATGCGGGAGCTGATCCGCAAATTGCAGCCCGACAGTTTCGAGGATCTGACCGCCCTGGTGGCGCTGTTCCGCCCCGGGCCGCTGCAGTCGGGCATGGTGGATGATTTCATCGCGCGCAAGCACGGCGCGGCGGTGGAATATCCGCATCCCGCCCTGGCGCCCATCCTCCAGTCCACCTACGGCGTCATCCTCTACCAGGAACAGGTGATGCAGATTGCCCAGGTCCTGGCCGGCTACACCCTGGGCGGCGCCGATCTGTTGCGCCGCGCCATGGGCAAGAAAAAACCCGCGGAGATGGCGCGCCAGCGCGCGGTGTTCGAGGACGGCGCCGTGGCGCGGGGGGTCGCGCCTGAAGTCGCCCGGCATATATTCGACCTGATCGACAAATTCGCCGGCTATGGCTTTAACCGCAGTCATTCGGCGGCGTACGCCCTGCTCGCCTATCAGACCCTGTGGCTCAAGACCCATTATCCGGCGCCGTTCATGGCGGCGGTGCTCTCCGCGGACATGGACAACACCGACAAGGTGGTGGAGCTGCTGGTGGCGGTGCGCGGCCTGGGCCTGGGCGTGCGGCCGCCGTGCGTCAACGCCTCGGCCTGGCGCTTCACGGTCGCGCCGGCGGCGGGCGACGCGCCGCCGGCCCTGCGCTATGGCCTGGGCGCCATCAAAGGCGTCGGCCAGGCCGCCGCCGGGGCGCTGTTACACGCCCGCACCCAGGGTGGGCCCTTCCGCGATCTGTGGGATCTGTGTCGCCGCCTGGACCTGGGTAAGGTCAACATCGGCGTCCTGGAGGTCCTGATTCGCAGCGGCGCCCTGGATGCCCTGGGGGCGAATCGCGCGACCCTGGCCGCGCAGCTGCCGTTGGCGTTGAAACTGGCGGAGCAGGATCAGGCGCGCGCGGCCAGTGGCCAGGGCGATCTGTTTGCGGCCCTGGCGCCGCCGCAGGACGTGACGGTGGACCCCCAACTCGCCGCCCGGCGCTGGCCGGAATGGCCGCTGGCCGAGCGCCTGCAGGGCGAGCGGCTGACGCTGGGGTGTTATCTGTCCCAGCACCCCCTCGACCGTTACGTCGCGGAATGGCCGCACCTGGCGTCCACGCGCATTGCCACGTTGCTGGAGAGCACCCCCGTCCCCGACCGCGCGCCGGCGGGCGCCGGCCGGCGCACGTCGCCGCGGCCCACCCTGCTGGGCCTGGTCGCCAGCGTGCGCCCCGGCAAGACCCGCCGCGGCCCGATGGCGGCGCTCCAGCTGGATGACGGCAGTGGGCGCCTCGAGGTGGTGGTGTTTGGCGCCGCCTATCAGGCGCATGCCGCGCTGCTGGTGACGGACGCCATCCTGCGGGTTACCGGCGACCTGCGGCTGGATGTGCGCAGCCACGCGCCGCAGCTGGTCGCGACGTCCCTGAGTTCGCTGGTGACGGCCCGCAGCGAGCGGGCCATGGCGCTGCGGGTGACGGCGGATCTGCGCCCGCTGACGCCGGAAGCGGCGCTGGCGCTGCGCGAACGGCTGATCGCCCTGTTGCGCGCCGCCAACGACCCCCAAGGGCTGCGCTTGGAGTACCGGCTGCGCAAACCGGACGAGGACCGGACGGTGACCCTGAATGACGGCTGGCGGGTGGCGCCGACGGATGACTTGCTGGCGGCGCTGCAGGCGTTGTTGGGGCCAGAAGGCGCGACGGTGGTCTATCCGCCCCGCGCTGGCGCCGGGACGGGCCGTTGAGCGGGCTCAGCCCACGGCCGGTAAGGCATAGGTCACGCGCGCGCCCGTGAGCTGGACATAGCCGCGGGCGACCAGGGTGTTGAGCAGCGCCGTGACCTGGTCCGGCGGCGCCTGGGGGAGGCACAGGGCGCGCAGGGTACCGTGCAGGGTGGTGACGCGGGTCGGTTTGTTATGCCGGAATTTATGCAGCAGGGCCACCGCGCGGGTAACCGGGTCGGCCGGCGCGGGCGGGACGGGGGCCGGGCCGGGCGGGGGCGGCAGGGCGTAGGTCACCGCCTCACCGGTGAGCTGCACATAGCCCTTCGCGACCAGGGCGTCGATGAGCGCCGCGGCCTGCTCCGGCGGTGCCTGGGGGCCGCACAGGTTACGCAGGGTGCCGTGCAGGGTGGTGACGCTGGCCGGCTTGTTGTGCGGGAATTTGTGCAGCAGGGCCACCGCACGCGCCACCGGGTCCGTCGCGACCGCCGGCGCCTTCGCCGCAACAGCCGGCGGGGGGGCGGGGAGCGCCGGGATAGCGCCACGGACCGCGCCGGGGGGCTTGGCCCCGGGAAGCTCCTCCAGCGTCGCCACCCGCGCGCAGTGATAGCCCTGCGCGCGCAGGTGGGCGAGCAGGGGATCAAAGCCGGTGTCCCGGGAGAGGACGTGGAACCGCGCCCGTGGCGCGCGGGTCATCAGGGTGCCCAGATGATGGCAGAGCAGAAAATCCAGGGCGTTCGGACCACGGGTCCGTAGCCGCACGTACTGGCCGCGCGGGCCGAGGCGCTCCATGGCCAGCACCAGCTCGACCGGCAGTTTGTCCTCCTGCGGCCCGAGGAACAGGATGACGTGGTGGTCACCGCTGGCCAGGAGGGTCGGGTTAACCCGTTTAACGTTCTCGTAGTCGACCAGCAGGTAGTGGGTGGGCATGGGGGTGGTCCGGTGAGGGGGAGGCGGCTGTGGGAGCCACGGCGTCGCTATGATAAAAAAAAGTCGGTAATGATGCCAGCGGGAAACGGGACTTGAGTCAGCCGCCTGCCGCCGGTGCGGCGTTGCGCACCGTGGGGCGGCGGCTAGCGCCGGCGCTGGGGTGGGGACGGCGGGCCAGCGCGGCGCAGTCGTGCTCCCGGGCGCCAACGGTCGGCAAGCGACCGACAACCGGCGGTCAGGACCGGTCAGATTTGGTCAGTACCGGTCAGTAAACCCGACAAAACCATCTGATAGGATAGCGACATGTTGGGTTATTTACCCACCGGTCAACCTGTCGCTTATGCCCCTCACCCGCCCGGAAAATCCGCGCTCCATCCGCCCGATGACGGCCGCGCTCGTCCTCCTGAGCGGCCTGCAAACCGTGCAGGCGGAAAGCTACGCCAGTCTGCAATTGGGTCTGGCGTATCCCGCCGTGGCGCGGCTGACGTATCCCGGAGGTGAGACGGCGCATCGCGACCTGTACCCGGGGGCGGCAGTGAGCGCGGCCGTGGGCTTTCACCTCACGGAGCGGGTGCGCCTGGAGGGGGAACTGGGCTACCAGACCACGCCGTTGTCGAAATTCGCTTTCGCCCTCGAACCGCACAACCGCCGGGGCGATGCCCGCCGGTTTTCCGTGCTGGGCAGCGCCTATTACGATCTGCACAACCCCACCCCCTTCACCCCGTATATCGGGGGCGGTTTGGGCGTGGCCTGGGTCGTGATCGACGACGCGCAGGTTCGCAGCGGCGCCACGGCGGAGGCCGTCACGGAGCGGAAGACGGTCTTTGCCTATCAGCTGGGCCTGGGCGCCAGTTACCACCTGACACCCGAGGTCAAACTGGACCTCGGCTACCGCTATTACGCCACTGCCGAACTGCCGCTGGAACAGGCGGACATGAGCCACGCCAGCCATAACCTTTACGCCGGTTTGCGGTTCGCTTTCTGAACGCGATCCGCGCCACTTTCTCCACCCTGATACAGGAACACGACTCATGAACTTCATGCCCAAACTCGCCACTCTGGCCATCCTCTCCGCCCTGTCCGGCGCCGCGCTGAGTGCGCCCGGGCCCTATGTCGCCGGCACCCTCGGCCTGTCGTTGCCCGTGGATGCCGAACTCTCCGCCCCGGGCACGGAACGGGCGGACTTTAGCTTCGATGGCGGCCTGGGGCTGAGCGCCGGCCTTGGCTACCAGCTGGCCAATGGCCTGCGCTTCGAGGCCGGCCTGGCCTATCAGAAGAACGACCTCGACAAAGTGCAGATGATGGGCGCGGAAGCGAAGATGAACGGCGACGTAAGCAGCACCGCCTTCCTCGCCAGCGCCTTTTACGATATCCCCACCGGCACCAAGTTCAGCCCCTTCCTCGGCGGCGGTGTCGGCCTGGCCAAAGTGCGGCTTAATGACTTCGCTCTGGAAGGTGGCGAACACTGGGATAACAATGATGTGGTCTTCGCCTATCACCTGAGCCTCGGCGTGAGCTTTGCGGTCAATCCGCAGCTGAATCTAGACGCCGGTTACCGCTATGCCGCCACCGAGGACCTGCGCTTCTCTTCCGGCGGCCCCTGGGACAAGGACGTCGAGATCACCAACGCCTCCCACAACCTGTTCGCCGGCGTGCGTTACGCCTTCTAAGCCAGCCCCCCCGCGGGCGCCCCAGGCGTCCGCCAATTTCTGACGCCACGCGTCATGCCCACCGCTGGCGGGCGCGTGGCGCCCTGTTTCCCCGTCACGGTCTGACGACCGGGTGAGGTGCTGCTGAACCTGCTGGATGACCCCTGAATTCCTGTGCATGAGCCCGGTGAGATCCGCGATATCGATCTCGCAAGCCTGCTGACCCAAGACACGCCGCGCACCCTGTCCCTGGCGGGGGATGACATGGAAGCCGCCGCCCTGCAGCTGCTCAGCGCCCTGACCCGGACCCTGTTCACCCCCGCCGATGGCGCCGCTTATCATCGGCGGCTGCGCACCCCACTGACCCCGGCGGAGTATCGCGCCACGGTCCGCGACTACCGCCACTGGTTCGAGCTGTTTCATCCCCAGACCCCGTTTTTGCAAACCCGCGGCGTGCCGGCCACGGAGCCGACCCGATCCAGAAACTGTTTGTCGGCCTCCCGCAGGGATCACCCCGACCTTTCTCAACCCGGTTGACGCCATCCGCCACGTCTGCCCGCGCTGCAAGTCCATTGCCCTGTTCAATCAGGCCAGTGTCGCGCCCAGTTTCGGTGGGGGCTTCAAGAACCCCCGGCGCGGCAACGGACCGATCATCACCCTGCTCGCCGGGCGCCACCTGCGCGAAACGATCTGGCTCAACGTCCTGTCCCAGGACACCCTCCGCCAGCACTACCCGCTGGCCACGGACCCGGTGGCGCCGACCTGGATCGACCCCCCTGCGCCGTCAGACCACGTATCGCGCCGCGGAGATCGGGTTGATCCGCGGCCTGTTCTGGCAACCGCACCACGTCGAACTCCTGCCCACGGCGGCGGGCGGGCGCTGCGAAGCCTGTCAGGGCGACAGCCCGCGCCTGGTCCCGGCGTTTAACAAAGCGCCCTTTGCCTTTGGCGTCAAGGGCTGCTGGCTCCACCCCCACAGCACGCAGCAGGGGGACCTCCACCAGGCGCGCCGGTCCGGGTGCGCTACCGCATCTTCAACACCAGCACGCCCACCTGGCATCAGCTGAATCACTATCTCCAGGCCGGCAGCACCGATCAGCCCGCCCTGGTCGTGCAGCAGGGCCAGGCGCAGCACCCGGAGACCCTGCTGATCCGCCTGCTGGTGTCCGGGTATCGCACCCGGCAAAGCCGGGTGCGCGAACGGCGCCACAAGGTGTTCACCCTGCCGCTCCACTGGCCCGACCATGCCGGCAGCCGCCAGCTGGAGGCCGGGCAGACCTTCGCCCAGGCGGTGCGCAACATCCTTCGCGGACAGGTGTTTTACGCCAGCAAGCAACTGGGCGCCTCACTCCAGAACGCGGTCGAGCAGCAGTTCGACCACGGCAGCCGCTCCCTGGTGGATGCGCTGTTCACCGAGATGACCCGCCGCGAGCGCCAGCGGGCCATGCTGGAATTCAACGACGCGGTCATCCGCCTGGCCTACACCCTGTTCGAGCAGGCCGTGGCCCCGTATCACCATACCGTGCGCGCCCACGCCGATGAGGATCTCCACGCCCTGCGCCGGTTACTCATCCACGCCGAACTGCGGCTCGACCGGGGCACGTTCGCGCCGGTGCGGCTGTTCTGGGGCGAAGCCGCCAAGCGCCGCATTCTGCAGGGTTATTTCACCCACCCGCCGCGCCGCGCCGCGGCCTGACCCGCCAGGAAACCCGCCAATGAATGCCTACAACTATCTGAACCTGAGCGTCCTGATCTCGCATAACGCTTCCTGCCTCAACCGCGATGACCTGGGGATGCAGAAGACCGTCCTGTATGGCGGCGTGCGGCGCACGCGCATCACCAGCCAGGCCCTGAAACGGGTGATGAGGCGCTCGGAATACTATCGCGTGCATCTCGGCACGCCCAGTTTCCGCAGCCGTAACCTCGCCCTGATCACCGATCACCTGCAGGCGCAGTTGGCCGGCGAGTTTGAGGAAGCGGTCATCAGCCGGACGGCCCGGCTGTTCGTCACCAATGCCAGCGTGCCGGCGGAGGAGGAGAAGGCGGAGGCGCCGGACCCGGCCGCGGAGGATGCCGCGGCAGCGGGCGAAAAGGGACAGGCCGTGGCCCCCTGGTGCGTGGTCGAGATCCGCGAACTGTGTGGCCGGGTGGCCCGGGTGCTCGACGAGGGGTTGCCGGCGGAGGAATGCGCCAAAATCGCCGCCCGTCACGCCCAACTGCTGGAGAAATACGCCAAGGCGAAGACCAAGCCGGCGAAAGCGCCGCCCAGTCTGCGCGCGCTGGAAGAGGAAGAGCTCGACAAGAAAATTGTCCGCCAGCTGCGGGGGCAGGCGCCGGCGACCAGCCAGGCCTTCAATCAGGGTCGATATCGCGGTCTCCGGGCGCATGGCCACCTCGGGCCTGATGACCACGGTGCATGCGGCGCTGTCCGTCGCGCACGCGTTCACCACCCATTCCAGCGAGCCCGATATCGACTGGTTCACGGCGATGGATGACCTCGACGAGCAGGGCGCCGGGCACATCTCGACCCAGGAATTTTCCACCGGCGTGTTCTATCGCTACGCCTGCCTCGATCTGGGGACCTTGCAGCGCAATCTGGGCGCCGCGCCCCGCGCCCGGGCGCTGAAGGTTGCCCGCCATGTGGCCCATCTGCTGGCGACCGAGGTGCCCAGCAGCAAGCAGAGCGCCTTCGCTGCGTATAACCACGCCGATCTGGTCCTCGCCAGTTTCAGTCAAACACCCCTATCCCTGGCCACTGCCTTCGAGAACCCGGTCAAGGCCAAGGGTGGCTTCCTGCAACCCTCCGCCGCCCGACTGCTCGCCTATTGGGACGACATGCAGCGGATGTACAGCCGGACCGACCCGATGGCCGTGTGCTTCCGCGTGCCGCTGGAGGGCCGGGCGGTGCTGCCAGCCTCGATGCGCTCGAACAGTGGATCGTCCGGGACGGCCAGTGATGACGGCCATGTCCCGCTTCCTGCTCCTCAAACTGGTCGGGCCGATGCAGGCCTGGGGTGACCATACCCTGGAAACCTGCCGGCCGGTGCGGCCCTTCCCCACCCGCTCCGGCCTGGTCGGGCTGCTGGGCGCCTGTCTCGGCATCGACGGACAACAGCGGGCGGAACTCTGCGCCCTGGATGCGTCATTCCGCCTGGCGGTACGTGCCGATCAGGACCCCCACCGCCCCTATGGGGCCTCGATCATTACCGATTTCCACACCGTATCCCCGGTGCGCCGGGCGGACGGCCAGCTGAGCCCCTATCCGCTGGTCACGCGCCGGGAATATCTGTGCGATGCCAGCTTCACCGTGGCCCTGGCGTTCCGCCCGGACGCGCGCTTTCGTCACAAGGAGGTCGTCGCGGCCGTGAACCAGCCGCGCTATACCCCCTATCTGGGCCGCCGGTCCTGCCCCTTGGTCCGACCGTTGCTGGAAGCGGAGATGAAGGCTTTGCGGGCCCATGCCCAACGCCGCTACCGCGCCCTCTATGGCAAGAAAGCCCCCAAGCTCACCCTGGACCAGGCCCTGATGCTGGCGCTCGATCTCGTCCCCTGGCAGGAACCGCAGGCAACCATGCCACTCTTTGCCGTCGGGGTGGAGATCGACGCCGAGGAATACGCAGTTTTCTGGGATAATTCTGTCCCGCCTCACCCGGCGCTACCGGCCATCCCCATACCCGAGCGCGCGGCCAAATCCCTCCGCTGAGGAGCGGTCGTCGCCCCAATTCATCGCAACCAACACAGGATTAAAAAAACCATGTCTGGTGTCAATAAAGTCATTCTCATTGGCAATTTGGGCGCCGACCCGGAAGTGCGGTATTTTCCCAGTGGGGATGGCGTGGCGAACCTGAGTGTCGCCACCAGCGAGACCTGGAAGGACCGTAACAGCGGGGAACCCCAGGAGCGCACGGAATGGCACCGGGTCGTCATCCGCGGCAAGCTCGCCGAGGTGGTCAAAAACTACCTCCACAAGGGTTCCAAGGTGTATCTGGAAGGTAAGCTGCACACGCGCAAGTGGCAGGATCAGAGCGGTCAGGATCGCTACACCACCGAGATCGTGGTCGGCGGGCTCGGCACCACCCTGCAGATGCTCGACGGGCGGGGCAGTGGCGAGGGCGGCGGCGGTGCGCCCACGGCGGCGTCGGGCGGGGGGCAGGGTCGCGGCGGAGCGCCCGCGGCGGCCCCCGACTTGGACAATTTTGATGATATCCCCTTCTAGAGAAAGCTTAAAAAAATCATATGAAACAAACTCATGGTCCGCTAATGCGGGCCATGTCATTTGCAGGCCAAGTCTTTTGTAAAGTTTATTACCCCTCCGGGGGTAGGTGAACTACAGGCGGGGTCGCGGTGGAATTCGCCCCTCAGCGGGTGTCCGCCTTCCGTCCTGCGGGTGACCGGCACGCCGGGCTGCCGCGGGTGGCCAGTGGATCGGGGGTCACCTTACCCGGCACGCGGGTATCCACGCCCGCCTGAGGGTAGGTTCCAAGCACTCCGGCCCGCCCGGGGCCTGATGGGTGCGGTGGCCCGGCGTTGGCAATGACCATGGCGGACACGCGGCGGGGTGAAAAGGCCGGCTGGCTCGGCGGCTTCGCCGGCGCCTTCCTGTGGCTACCAGCGATGGCGGTGGCGTTCCTGGTCCAGGGACAATGGCTGGCCGGGCTCATCGGCATCGCCCTCGGCGCCCTGGGCTATGGCAGCATGGTCTGGTTCCGGCCCTGGCGTTACCCGGACACCCCCTACTGGCGGCTACTGATACCCCCCTATGGCGTCTAGTTTTTCTCTGCCGCCGGACGCTAGTTAGTTATTAAATATCATAGAGTTGACAATGTTTTGCCGAACAAATTCAGATAAGAATGACAGTATGGGTAACGCCTTGGGTAACGATGGCGGGGGTTAAGGCATGTTATGTTAGCAGGTACGCCAGCACAAAAATGCCTGCCCAGTGGCCAAACGGGGAGCTGCCAGGCAGCTTGTATGTACCCTGGCGGCGCATGGGAAGAAAGGGGTCCTCATCTTCTGAGGACCCACGGTGTGATGAAAGGGAGCGAGGCGCCACGGGGCGGCGCTCGTTGGATCTGCCCCCAGGGTGAGGACCAGAGGCCGGGCCGCGCCGAACCAGAGTCAGGATGCCCCTGGCGGGCGGATCAGGCGCAAGGGGTCATTACCTGGGAATCATTGGGACCATGCTCGGCCTTCCTGGCGAGTCTTGACCCAATCAAAGATCTCATCTGACCGCCAGGCAACGGCCCCGCCTTGCCCGTTGCCAAGTTTGACGGGGGGCGGGAATTTTCCCTCCCTGACTGGGCGGTAGATAGAGGCCCGGCTGTAGGAAGTGATGGCGATCACCATCGGCGCGCGCAAGAGTTTCCAGGAGGGAGTGGGTTGAGTTTGCATATCGTTTCTCCAGGTTGAGGTTGGACAAAGCCAAGCGATAGCCCCATCACCTAGGGCTGGCTAACCAAACCAAGCAGGCGAGGAACAAGTCCAGATCTGGTGAAGCGTTGTGAATGGGGACCAACCAAGCCAACCTTCAGCTACAACGAAAATTTTCCTGCCATGGTGAGACACCAAACTGGCACCAGCCCGACCACAACCTACCCGATCTAGCCTCAACTTCCCCGCTGTCAGCAAAAAAAACCTGATCACGCGTTAGAGCCCCCCCGTCCGCCCGATCGCGTATCTGCTGTCATCCGCATTTCTCCAGCCAAACCCAATCATGCGTTTAGCGACACCAGCGCGCGCACGGCGTACTCACGCTCATCTCTCCACCCCTCGCCTGCCCGCAGCAGACCTCTTCCCCCTGCCGCCGCCTCCTCGCTCCCCATGACACCCCAACCACCTTGCCCTCGCTGCGGGGCCAGGACTCATCAGCCAACCGGGCGCGGAAAGGGTTACCCCCTGGGCGCCCGTCGGCCTGGCGGGGCGCCTACGAGGTCAGAGGAGCGTCCGGTCCTGTCGTTGGTGGACATCCAGGCCGGGAAGTGGACGCGGGAGATGGAGGCGAACTCTCGCTACCACGCCCAGGTGCTGGGGTATCCGGTGAAGCCGTTCGAGTGGCCGGATGGGGAGGTGTGGTGAGGGGGTTTCCCAGGGGACAGACGTGGGACGGACGGGGGGAAACAGAAAATGGAGGGATAAGCGGGTATCCTCGGCTAAATGCTTGTAAAATTGCCGGGAACTTGGAGCAACACGGAGAGATTGATGCGATGGCACTCACGAAGGCGGACATGGTCGACTACCTCCTCGAGCAAATCGGCCTCACTAAACACGAGGCCAAGGACGTGGTGGAGCTGTTCTTCGAGGAGATCCGGGTTGCCCTGGGGCGAGGCGAGCCGGTGAAGCTGTCCGGATTCGGTAATTTCGATCTGCGCGAGAAGAAAGAGCGTCCGGGACGCAATCCCAAGACGGGCGAGAAAATCCCCATTACGGCGCGGCGGGTCGTGACCTTCCACCCCGGCCAGAAACTCAGGTCGCAGGTGGAAGCCTATGTGGGAACCGAGCAATAGCGGTAGCGGCGACTTCACGCCGGGAGAAGCGTTAGCGCCGAGCCCTGAAGCCCTTCGAGGGGCTGAATGGGGAGGTGTGGTGAGGGGGAGCTGAGGCTCGGGCACCCACTCCCAGTTTGCCGCAGCAACCTTGTTCTCGATCAACTCCGCAACCTCCTGAGTGATGCGCTCGTTGATCGTCTCGGGCAGATGGCAGCGATCGTGCTTGGTCGCTAATGTGCCACTTTCCCTCGTTCACACAACCACTGTTCCAATTCTATGGCCGTCAGGGGTGTTGAATAGAGATACCCCTGGGCCTCGTCGCAGCCCATGAACCGTAGTTGCTCCGCCACAGCGGCCTCTTCCACCCCCTCGGCAATGGTCCGCAGGTTAAGGCCGCGGGCCATCTGGATCATGGCCTGGACGATCGCCCGGGCCTCTTCGTCCTGGCAAATGTCAATGATGAAGGAACGGTCGATCTTGAGCTTGTCGACCCGGAAGTGCTTCAAATACGCCAGGCTCGAGTAGCCGGTGCCAAAGTCGTCGATGGCCAGCTTGATGCCCTGGGCCTTCCAACGGGTCACCGTCTCCTGGACGATCGCCTCGTTTTGCAGCAGCAAGGATTCCGTCAGTTCCAGCTCCAGAAGCCCCGGGGCCAGACCGCTGGCGGCCAGGGCATCCAGGACCTCCCCCATGATCTCGGGGCGGCGGAACTGCACCGCCGACAGGTTGACGGCGATCGTCAGGTCCCGCTGCCCGGCGGTCTGCCAGGCCGCTGCCTGGCGGCAGGCCTCGTGGAGGAGCCAGCGGCCGATGGGGACGATGAGCCCGCTCTCCTCCGCCGCGCTGATAAAGGTGCCCGGCAACAGCAATTCGGCGCCACGCCGCCGCCAGCGGATCAGGGCCTCCACCCCGACGACGCAGCCGGTGCGCAGGCACACCTGGGGCTGGTAACGCAGTTCAAATTCCCCCTGCTCCAGGGCACCGTGCAGGGCCTCGCGGGTCTGCACGTACTGGGTGAGCGCCTGATTCATATGGGGCTCGAAGAGGCAATAGCCATGCAGGCCAGCCTGCTTGGCGGTATGCAACGCCGTATCGGCGTTGCGCATCAGGGTCTCGCCGTCGCGGCCGTCCTGGGGATAGACCGCCACGCCGATGGCGAAGGTAATGAAAAGCTGGGCTGTGCCGAGGTCATAGGGCGCGGTAAGGTGCGCCAGAAGACGGTCGCAGGCCGTGGCAATGGGCGCCACCGGTGCAGCGCCTGGCAAGTCCATCAGGATCAGCATGAACTCGTCGCCGGACAGGCGACAGAGGAAATCCTCGGCACGCAGCTCCCGGGACAGGCGGTGGGCGAACTCTTTCAGCAGGCAATCGCCCACTGGGTGGCCATAGGTGTCGTTGATGAATTTAAACTTGTCCAGATCCAGGTAGAGGACGGCGAGACTGGCATGATGGCGGCTGGCGGCGGCCAGGGCATGTTGCAATTGGTCCTGGCCCAGCACCCGGTTGGGCAGACCGGTGAGGGCATCGTGGTGGACAAGGTGGGCGATTCGGTCCTGGGCTTGCTTCTGCTCGGTGAGGTCTTGCCAGACATTGTGCAGGAGATCCTTGCCGTGGTGGCGGATGACCGTGACCAGCACCAGCGCGGGAAAAGGCTCGCCATCGGCGCGCAGATGTTGCCACTCGAAAGCGCAGCCGCCCTGCTCATAGGCGAGGCGGATCAACTCGTCCGCCTTGGCCGCGGACGCGCGGCCATCGGGTTGCACGGGCGGGGAAAGCTCGGCGAGGGAGCGGCCGAGCAACTGCTCGGGACGATCCAGACGCAGTATCTTCAGGGCGGCGCGGTTGGCGGCGCTGACACAACCATCCTCGATCAGCAGGGTGGCCTGCTGGCTCTCGTTGAAGAGGGTGCGAAAGCGACTCTCACTTTCCCGCAATTGCCGTTCCGCCTGCCGGCGTGCGGTGATGTCGGCGCCGAAGACGGCGATCTGGATGACCCGCCCCTGGTCGTCGAAAACCGGATTGAGGGAGTGGGCGATGATCCGCCCCCCGCGCACATCCTCGAAGTGGAACGGTTGCCCCCTCTCCAGCACCTGGGCCACGGCCTGACGGCGGGTGTTGAGATTCTCGGGTTCCAGCAGCTCATAGACGTTGCTGCCCAGCAGGGCGGCACGGGGCCGGCCCATACGCTCCGCCAGGGTCTGGTTGAGGGCGAGGAGGGTCCCGTCCGGGTCCATGAGGAAGGCACTCTCCGGCAGGGCGTCGAGAAAGGCGAGCAGGGTATCCGAGGAACTACACCCGGAGAGGAGCAGGTCCTGATCCAAGCGGGCGCGACCAGCGGGCGGTTCGGCGGCGGCAGGCCGCGGCTGACCGTCAGGGGTCTCGATCAGGGGGGTGGTCATGAGGACACCCGGCAGTCTGCTGAGTAAAGCACAGTGTGAGTGTTGGGCGAACTTTACCCCATACCCCGGCAAGAAGCATGTCGCGGCTGTCCGAGTCATCATGTGGCTTGGCGCAGCCGGTCATCGCGGTACCCGTCCATGGGCTCTCAGTGTGCCTGGGCATAAACGGGTGTAACCGTTCAGCCCCCTCTCCCCAACCCTCCCCCACCAGGGGGGAGGGAGTAAGCGTGCCAGTGACTTGCGTTACGGAAGCCACCCGAGGCGGGAGGGGGCTAAACGAATACACGGTAGGAAACCTGAGAGTAGGGGTGAGGGTAGCCTAACGCGCCCAAGAAAACATTATTCCAGGGTAGTTTAAGGCGTGCTGGGCAAATGGAACTGAGGGTAGGCCCTGGCCCGGGCACGGCGTCGGCTGGGCGAACAGGGCGGCATTCACCCGCAGGCGTGAGAGCAGCTGCACGCGCCCGCCCAAGGCCAGGCGCAGCGGCTTGAATAAGCCATTGTTACCGAACCAGCTGTCGGTCACCACCACCGGCACGCCGGCGAAGCAGGCCGCCACGCGGCGGATCATGTTGACCGCTTGGGCGAACTTGTCGGCGAACGTCACCGGCTGACCCCGCAGCCGCCAGACGCCCTGCTCCAGGGTCTGGCGCCGCAGATAGAACGCGAAGGCCAACGGCAGACAGCACCAGCGCCCATGGATCGGGCGCAACAGCCCCAGCGTCACCCGGGTCTGTGCCCACGGCCAGCGCGTCTGATTGGGCTTGGCCGCGTGATCGAAGGTCGTCTGACAGGCGGAGAGGTGCTGGCCGGTCTTCGGATTGAGCGAATCGTCGAGCGCCAGCAGCAAGCGCCCCGCCACCAACGGCTCCGGAATGGCCCGCCAGAGCGTCGGCCACAGCCCCGCCCACGGTAACTTGGGTGAGGCCATGAACGTGTAGTAGCGCCACTCGGCAATGCGCACGCCGAACAGCGTCTCGATGGCCCGTAGCAGATTCGAGGTGCGTGAGACCGTCACCGGGACCAGGATCGACTGCAAGGTCAACAGCAGCCAACGCCACCGCTCCTGCCCGGCACGGGTGGGCGGAAACAGCCCTTGAAAGGCCGCGGCCAAGGTGCGTAGGATAGTCAGCGAATGGGTGCTCTTTTCGTTGGTTAATCACCGGCTTATCCAACCTTGATTATTATACCGCGAAGCGAGCGCCTATTCACTTTAACCCCTTTGAATTTTCAAAAAACCGCTTGCGTCGGGGTGACGAGCAGAGTGAATTAGTAATCTACTGAATGCTAATATGCGAGCATATTCGTGGTAGCTAATATACTCACCTGTACCTTACCGGGGTGGCGTTGGGCCTCGTGGGTCACTCAAAACTCCAAAACTTCAGTGATCAATGCCCCGGGGTCAGAATGGCGGCACGGGCGGCGGTGGTCTCGGCTTCGAGTTTGCCCCACTGCGCCCAGGTGGCGGCGGTCCCCTCCGGGGTGGTGTCGGCCTGATAGGCGGCCAGGGTCTCCGCGATGAGATCGACCTTGCCAATGCTGGAGCCAGGAATGGTCGGGGTCTGATCGAGGGGCGCCATAGCCTTGAGCAGGGTCAACATAGCCGTTTCCCATTCTCCGCGATCAGGCTGGGCCAAGGCACCCCGATCCAGTGTGAAGTCGCCGACTTGCTGCGCCAGCGCGTGAAGCCGAATGCGCATGAAGGTTTGCTGGAGCCAGAATCCAAACAGGGAATCGACGAGGTAGTCGGCGCCTTGGGGGCTGCTCATCAGGACAGGAACGTCCTTGATGAGACCAGCGGCTAGATCGCCGAAGGTCTTGTCGAGGTCCACCCCACTCGGATCCGCGGCTGCCCGCCCGAGTACGGTCAAGAGCGCGCCGCTCATATCCGCCGCTGAGCGCAAATCCAACCGGTTGTGCACCGCCTCGATCACCGCCACCGCCTCGGCAACCACCTTGGGCTGCCTGAAGGTGGCGGCGTAGATGGCATCGAAGAGCTTGATGCCCGCGTACATCCTTAGCTGCTCATCGTCGAGCCGTCCCGCCAGGTCGTTGGGCGCCAGCAGTGACGGCTGCCAGGTCAGCCCATGCTCAGACAGACGTGCGAATACATCGTACGCATTATTGAGCTGTTCCTGAACAAGCACCGACTGGACGTCGGCGGCGATCAGCTTGAGCGACAGGGTGATCTCAGGCTCGGAGCGAGTGTCTTCGCTTTGGGCGAGCATGCTCGAAACCATTAAGATTAGGGCGACTGCGATTCGATAAGCGCTCATATCACTCGGTCTCCTCTGAAGCGCCCAGGCTGGCTTGGGCTGGAGCATCTTTCTACGGACAACAGACAGTTCAGGGTTGCTGCGGTGGGGTTGAGCTCGGACCTTCGGCGAACACTTCAACGGGGCTGGCCAGGATTCCGGTGAACCCGTAATCGGAGGGCATGATCCCAAATCAGGGCGATTCATGCACGTCCTGACCTCCCTCGCGAATGCCGGATCGCACACGCCATTCCCTCTACACCTCGGCGGAGTAGCCGGAAACCCAGAAAGAAATACAGTAGCAGGAAGAGCATGAGGATCGCTCCCAGGTTGAATGGCGGCGAGGTGGCCACGGAATGCAGGTCAGTAAGGCCAAAACCCCCATCGCGCGATTAGGGGCTCCAGCGCGCGCGCACGCACTGCGCCCTCACCGCTCGCCCTCTCGCCACCCCGCGCCAGCCCGCAGCAGACGCCTTCCCCCCGCCGCCGCCGCCTCGCTCCCTACGACATATCCAGGCGCTCCCCCGGCGCCACGGGCGCCGGTAGGCTCAGCACCGGGTAGAAGGG
>JADHED010000304.1_pt1 | contig 66649 bp, 59 predicted proteins | sample 8952041 | NCBI WGS metagenome assembly JADHED01 (sample SAMN16124423, study PRJNA663239) | bioreactor sludge metagenome | isolation source: sludge (control) | place: India:Bengaluru | collected 2018-09-08 | reverse complement strand
CGCATGATCGAGGCCGTCACCCGGCACTTTCCGCCCGGCACGCGCATCACCCAGCCGGCCGGCGGCTTCGTCATCTGGGTGGAACTCGCGCCGCAGGTCGACAGCCTTGAACTCGCCCGCCGCGCCCGCAGCGAGGGCATCAGCATCGCGCCCGGACCGATCTTCTCGGCCACGCAGAAATATCGCAACTTCGTGCGCATCTCCTGCGCCTGCCCGTGGGACGGGCGCGTCGAGGCGGCGTTGGCGAAGCTGGCGAGGTTGGCGCGGTGAGTGTGGATTGGTCGACGAAGCTGAACCGGCCAGAAGCGATGGCCTGACAGGCCGTCGAACTTTGGCGGAGTGGAGGTTGGGGGAGAGATGGTGGGCCGTGATGGATTCGAACCATCGACCAATTGGTTAAAAGCCAACTGCTCTACCGACTGAGCTAACGGCCCCAGAAGGTCGCCCATGATACTCATTTTCGATCGATTTACAACCGCAAGAGTGGGGCTGCGGGCGAATCGGCGTGAGTTTCGCGGGCAGAAAAGAAAAAGCCGATGGCAGTCAGGCGGCCATCGGCTTTCGTGGCGCAGGGCCTGCTTCAACCAGCGATGCGCGCGACCTCTTCGGCTGCCGTGGTCCGAGCCCACTTGTAGTCGGCCTTGCCATTGACGGCGCGCTTGACCTCATCGACGATGAAGATGTTCTTCGGCCGCTTGTAGCCGGCGATCTTGTCGCGCAGGAACTCATCGATCTGCTGCGCAGTGGCGCTGGCACCCGCGTTCAGTGACACCATGGCCGTGACCCGTTCGCCGAACTTTTCATCCTTGACCCCGGCAACCAGGCAGTCGTAGACGGCGGGATGGCGCTTGATCGCCTCCTCGACCTCTTCGGGGTAGACCTTCTCGCCCATGGTGTTGATGCACATCGAGCCGCGTCCGAGCAGTGTGATGGTGCCATCGGCTTCGACCTGCGCGTAGTCGCCCGGGAAGGAGTAGCGGTGGCCATTGATCACCTTGAAGGTCTCGGCCGATTTTTTGGGGTCCTTGTAGTAGCCGACCGGGCAGAAGCCGCCATTGGCCAGCCGTCCCACCTCGCCCGAACCCGGCAGAAGCTCGCGGCCATCGTCCGAGAAGACCTTGGAGTTCTCGTTGATGACGAACTTGGCGGTCTGGCTGACATTCTCGCGGGTGGTGAGCGAGCGGGCCATGCCGCCTTCGGTGGCGCCCAGGTTGTCGACCAGTACCATGTTGTGATGCGCCAGCAGTCCTTTCTTGACTTCGGTGGTCCACATGACGCCGGAGGAGGTGATCATGAACACCGACGAGAGGTCATAGGGCTTGTTGTTGGCCTTGGCCTCGTTCAGCGCATCGAGCATCGGTTTGGCAAAGGCATCGCCAACGATGACGATCATGTTGACCTTCTCGCGCTCCACCGCCTGCCACAGCAGGTGGGCATCGAGCTTGCGGTTGGGCACGGTGACCACGGTGCCGCCCATGTGGTGCGGCATGAAGGCGCCCAGCCAGACGCCGGTGCCATGCATCAGCGGACAGGCGACCAGGCTGACCGGATTGCGGTTCTGCTTGTCCATCTCCTTGACCGCCGCGACGATCGACTCGATCGAGTCGGGCTTGCCGAAGCCGAACTGCTCGAAGCCCATGGCCAGGCCACCGCACATCTCGCCATTGAGGTACATCACCCCCTTGGGCATGCCGGTGGTGCCGCCGGTGTAGAGCATGTAGATGTCGTCGAACTTGCGTTCGATGCGCGGCATCGGCTTGGCGCTGGCGATCATCTTTTCGTAGTCGAAGGCGCCTTCGAGCAGCGGATGTTGCGTGCCATCATCGATCTGCACCAGGGTCTTGACCCTGGGCAGGCGGTCGCGAATGGCGGCAATGCGGTCGGCGAAGCTGGCCTGATAGAAGAGCGCCTCACTGTCGGAGTTGTCGAGCAGGTAGACCAGCTCCTCTTCCATGTAGCGGTAGTTGACATTGATCGGGCAGCCGCGGGTCTTGAAGACGCCGTACTGGGCTTCGAGGTATTCGTTGCTGTTGTAGGCGTAGAGGCCCACCTTGCTGTCGGGCTTGATGCCGCGCTCACTCAGGAAACCGGCAATGCGCGCGGCGCGCTCATCGTACTCCCGCCAGCTGCGGCGGCTCGAACCATTGGCCAGCGCGATGCGGTGCGGCACTGCGTCGGCGACCTGCTCCCATAGGTTGGCGAAGTTCATCTCCATTGATCTGCTCCTCGTGAGGCATCTGATTGTTATTGGATCTTCATGTCCGGCGGCCGACCGAGTCCGCTGTGAAGGGTCTGTTGCGCGCTGGAGGAGTCCCTATATTAGTGCTTTATCCTTTTCTGTCGATGCTGTCGGTGGATTTTTGCTGCATCGTTTGCCGGGAGTTGCGCTGGATTCGCCCGCGGTATAGGCTGGGCCAAAAATAATGACAGTCCGATCTTGCTGTGGCCGCTTCAGGGCCGACAGCGCAAATGTGCAAACAGGGATGATGAGTGGCGGGATGCATCCCGCCCTGTACTGCTGCAAAGAAAAAACAGAGGGTTCTGGCAGCCGCCATTGCGGTGGGCCACACGGTTCGTTTGGCCAAAATTCATGGTTTGCCGACATTCGGCAAGCGTGGATTGCGGCAGAGCGAAAAAAGAAGAGATGAACGTATCGATAATAATGAAACAGGGAGAATGATATGGAGAATGTCTTCAGCCGTGGTGCGGTTGCAGCGTCGCTGCTGCTGGCGCTGTTGCCTCTGAGCGCGCAGGCGAAGGTCTCGCCTGAGGAAGCGGCCAAGCTGGGCATCGACGGCACTGAACTGACCCCTGCCGGGGCGGTGCGTGCCGGCAATGCCGATGGCACCATTCCGGCCTGGAGTGGTGGCCTGCCGCAGAAGGATGTCCCCAAGGGGCAGTGGCTCGATGACCCTTACGCCGATGACAAGCCGCTGTTCACCATCACCGCGCAGAACTACCAGAAGTATGCCGACAAGTTGACGATCGGGCAGAAGGCAATGTTCGAACGCCATCCGGGCTACAAGATGAACATCTATCCGACCCGGCGCTCGCACAGCAACAAGAAATACATCTACGAGGCGGCCATCGCCAATGCCTCGCGCGCTGAGCTGACCGAAACCAGGTGGGATTTCAAGCATGCGATCAACACCTGGGCGTTTCCGATTCCGAAGGATGGCTATGAGGCGGTGCTGAATTTCGCCACCAAGCCGTTTCCCAGCGTATTCCGTTGGAACAACACCACGGTGGTCACTTCGAATGGCGACTTCCAGACCACCAAGATCACCGAGGAGTTTGTGACCGACTGGTCGAAGGAGGGGATGAATCCCGATGAGTTCACCGGTGACAAGGATGTTGGCTACTTCCTGCAATCGGTGGTGGCGCCGGCGAAGGTGGCCGGTTCGGTCATTCTGATCCACATCGTTTTCCACTGGGATCAGCATGACATGATCGCCTGGTCCTACAACCCGGGTCAGCGGCGGGTGCGGCGGGCGCCGCAGATTCGCTACGACAACCCCAAGACCGGTGCCGATGGCCTGGCCACCAGTGACCAGTTGGGCATGTATGGCGGCAAGATCGACCGTTACAACTGGAAGCTGGTCGGCAAGAAGGAGATCTACATCCCCTACAACTCCTACAAATTGCACACTGACAAGGTGAAGATTGCCGACATCATTCAGAAGGAGCACATCAATCAGGATCTGGCCCGCTATGAACTGCACCGGGTCTGGCAGGTCGAGGGCGATCTGTTGCCCGACACCAGTCACATCTACAAGAAGCGGGTCTTCTTCATGGATGAGGACTCCTGGCAGATCGTGCTGATGGACCACTACGACAAGCGCGATCAGCTCTGGCGCTTCTCGGAAGGGCATGCGCTCAACCACTATGACATCCAGCACACCGCCCCCACGGCAGATGTGCACTATGACCTGCAATCTGGGCGCTACCTGGTGATTGGTCTGGACAACGAGGATGCTCCGCCCGACTACACCTTCACCGCCACGGCCGATCGCTACTCGCCGGACCGGCTGCGTGGTGAAGGGGTGCGCTGACCGGGTTGAACAGTGGCCACCAGCGGTGCTGCACAGAGCCCGCTGGTGGCCACCTTGCTCAACAGGAACCGCTCAGGGGTTCTTCTTCAGGTAGTCGAAAATCGCCAGCTGCGAACGGATCTTCCTGCGGCCGACCCGCTCGACATAATCATTGCGTTGCTGCGGATCGATGAGACGTGCCTTGACCGTATCGTTCAGTTGCAGCGCAATGATGTCGAGCACCCGCTGCTTCAGAGCCGGATCGTAGATCGGGCAGCCGACCTCCACCCGTCCATCGAGGTTGCGTGCCATCAGGTCGGCGGAGGAGATGAAGAGATCCGGGTCGCCATCATTGCCGAAGATCAGCACCCGTGGGTGTTCAAGGAAGCGGTCGACGATGCTGATGGCGCTGATGTTTTCGCTCAATCCGGCAATGCCGGGCTTGAGGGCGCACATGCCGCGCACGATCAGCCGGATGGTGACGCCGGCCTGACTGGCGGTGTAGAGCTGATCGATGATCCGCTCATCCACCAGGTTGTTGACCTTCAGCGTGATCTGGGCTGCTCGACCGGCGCGGGCGATGTTGATTTCGCGTTGAATCAGCCGGGTCACGCTGTCGCGCATCGTCAGCGGCGAGATCAGCAGATGACGGAATTCGAACCTTTTGTAACTGTGGCTGATGAACTCGAACAGCTGGTCGAGCTCGTTGGTGATGCCGGGATGGGTGGTGAAGAGGCTGAAGTCGGTGTAGGTGCGGGCGGTCCGTTCATGGAAGTTGCCGGTGCCGATGTGGGCATAGCCCACTTCACGGCCCGCTTCGAGCCGCTTGATCAGGCAGATTTTGCTGTGCACCTTGAGTGTCGGAATGCCGAATTCGACCTCCACACCAGCTTCGGTCAAAGTTTTGGCCCATTCGATGTTGGCCTGCTCATCAAAGCGGGCACGCAGTTCGACGATCACCTTCACCTGCTTGCCATTTCTCGCGGCGGTCATCATCGCATTGACGACCTGCGAATTTCTGGCCACTCGATAGAGTGAGATGGCGATGCGGGTGACCTGCGGGTCGATCGCTGCCTCGCGCAGCCAGTCGGTGAAGTGGCGAAAGCTGTGATAGGGGTAGTAGAGCAGAATGTCGCCGGCGGCGATGGCGTCGAAGCTGTTGCGGTGCCGGTCGAAGGCAGCGGAGCGCAGTTCAGGCAGGGGCGGATTGAGCATGCCGCGCCGGCCGACATCCGGAAAGTCGATGAAATCCTTGAAGTTGTGGTAGCGCCCACCGGGAATCATGCTGTCGTAGGAGCTGAGCTTCAGCTTGCGGATGAAGAAGTTGGTCATCCGTGCCGGCATCTCGCGGTCGTAGACCAGTCGGACCGGTTCGGCGCTCAGTCGCCGCTTGAGGCTGCTCGACAGCTTGTCGAGCAGGCTCTGCGAGATGCCCTCGCTCAGTTCGAGTTCGGCGTCACGCGTCACCTTGACGGTGTAGGCGGCGACCGATTCGACATCGAAGACCTTCTGGTAAATTTCGCGCAGGCAGTAGCGGATGATGTTGTCGAGGATGATGTAGCTCTTCTTGCGTGGCGCCCGGTCGACCGGTATCGGAATGAAGCGACCGAACTGTCGGGTCGGCACCTCCAGCAGACCGTAGCGCTGACGGCCGTCGACGAGCCGCAGATCGATGGCCAGGTAGATCAGGTCATCCTGCAGCGATGGCAGTTCGTCCTCTTCGTCGAGCAGGATCGGCGACAGCACCAGCGCGATCCGTTCCTGAAAGAACTGCCGGACCCACTCGCCCTGTCTGGCGCTGAGCTGCTGCTCATTGACCAGAAAGATGTTGCGGCGCGCCAGTTCGAGCAGAATCTGCCGGTACACCTCATCGAACTGCTCCTGCAGGCCATGCAGCTTGAGCTGAATCTCCTTGAGCAGCCGCTCGCCGGCGTCGTGGGTCTCGCCTTCGTTCTCGATCAGGATCAGCCGTTTCAGCTCCGCGACACGTACGCGGAAAAATTCATCGAGGTTGCTGGAGAAGATGCCGAGAAAGCGGATGCGCTCGATCAGCGGCACGGTGCGGTCCTTTGCCTCCTGCAACACCCGTTCGTTGAAGCTGAGCCAGCTGAGCTCCTTGGCGACCAGATCAGGACGGGTGGAAATCTGTGGTTGCATGTGCGGGTCGGATCAAACGGATCGTGCTGGATTGGGCGGCGGCCATTCAATGGCTGACGCATGACGGTTGCATGACAGTCTCATTGGGAATAGTGGCCGAGAAACTTGGCCACCTTGCCGGCCGCCTGCTCCAGCACATCCTCCCTGGGGAGAAAGACGACGCGAAAATGCTGGGTGTCGGGCCAGTTGAAGGCGGTGCCCTGCACCAGCAGGATCTTCTCCTGCAGCAGCAGATCGAGCACCATCTTCTCGTCATTGAGAATCTTGTGGCGCGCCGGATCGATGCGGGGAAACAGGTAGAGCGCCCCCTTCGGCTTGACACAGGAGATGCCCGGGATCGAGTTGAACAGCTCCCAGGCGCAGTCACGCTGGGCGCGCAGCCGGCCCCCGGGCAGGATCAGATCATTGATGCTCTGATAACCACCCAGCGCGGTCTGGATCGCGAACTGTGACGGCACATTGGCGCACAGCCGCATCGAGGCCAGAATCTCCAGGCCTTCGAGAAAATCTACGGCGCGGTGCTTGGCGCCACTGATGATCATCCAGCCGGAGCGGAATCCGGCCGCCCGGTAGGATTTGGAGAGGCCGTTGAAGGTGATGAACAGCAGGTCGTCGGCCAAGCTGGCGAGTGGATGGTGCACCGCGCCGTCATAGAGAATCTTGTCGTAGATCTCGTCGGCGAAGATGATCAGTTGATGGCGGCGCGCCAGTTCGACGATGCCTTCGAGAATCTCGCGCGGATAGACCGCCCCGGTGGGATTGTTGGGGTTGATCACCACGATGCCGCGGGTACGGCTGGTGATCTTGCGCTCCATGTCCTCCAGGTCGGGATACCAGTCGGACTGCTCGTCGCACAGGTAGTGCACCGGCGTGCCGCCGGAGAGGGTGACGGCGGCGGTCCACAGCGGGTAGTCGGGTGCCGGCAGCAGCATCTCGTCGCCATTGTTGAGCAGCGCCTGCATGGCCATCACGATCAGCTCGCTGACGCCATTGCCGAGAATGATGCTGTCGATGGTGACATCATTGATGCCGAGCCGCTGGCTCTCTTGCATCACCGCCTTGCGGGCGGCGAAGATGCCCTTGGAGTCGCTGTAGCCTTGCGCCTCGGGCAGGTTGTGGATGACATCGCGCACGATCTCTTCGGGCGCTTCGAAGCCGAATGCCGCCGGATTGCCGATGTTCAGCTTGAGGATGCGGTGACCCTCTTCTTCAAGGCGCAGCGCCTGGCGCTGTACCGGACCACGAATGTCGTAGCAGACGTTGGCGAGTTTTCTCGATTTTTTAATGTCAATCATGATGTTGTCAGCGATTTTTGAAATAATCAAAAAGCATTCTAGCGGTTTTTGAACCATGCCGGATATGCTTTTTGGCAAAACCCGAGGAGTCCAGCATGAGCGATGAACAGCAGCAGGATTGGCGAAGCCGCAGCGATGCCCAGTGGCAGCAGCAGCTCGATGCCGATGCCTTCGCCGTCTGCCGGCGCAGTGCCACCGAGCACCCCTTTTCCGGTCGTTTCTGGAACCACCATGAGGCGGGCCATTACCACTGCATCTGCTGCGGGATGGCGCTGTTCTCGTCCGAACACAAGTATGACTCCGGCTGCGGCTGGCCCAGCTTCTACGAAGCCATTGACCGCGCCCGCATCGAAGAGTTGCCCGATTTCAGTCATGGCCGCTACCGCATCGAGGTGCGCTGCCTGCGCTGTGCGGCCCACCTGGGGCACCGTTTCGATGACGGCCCACCGCCCACCGGCGACCGCTACTGCATCAACTCGGTGGCGCTCGATTTTGTGCCGGCGGCATCGACATGATCTGCTGCCAAAGGGCGGCGCTATGCGCCTTGACGGCTTTTCATTAAGATTGGCCCCCTTTTTGGCTTCAATCGGCGGTGGAGAAGGTGATGGCGGAGTTGCAGGCTGCGGCATTGCAGGCGCTGGCGAGTTATCGTGATCCCTATCTCGACGCGGGTCTGGAAGCGCTGAAGGCGATCACGCAGTTGGAGATCGTGGCCACAGTGGCCCGGCTCAAGGTGGAGCTTGGCTATCCGGCGGCCGGGCTGCGACAGGCAATGATCACCGAACTGCGCGATCGCCTGCTTGGCGTGGCGGGCATCACCGCCGCCGAGGTGGAGATCGGCTGGCGCATCCATGCGCACCAGAGCAGCAGCAAGGGCAATGAGCTGCCTTCGGTCAGCAACCTCATCGCCGTTGCCTCCGGCAAGGGCGGGGTCGGCAAGTCGACCACCGCGGTCAACCTGGCGCTGGCGTTGCAGGCCGAGGGCGCCACGGTCGGCTTGCTCGACGCCGACATCTATGGCCCCAGTCAGGCAGTGATGCTGGGCATCGCGGATGGAACCCGCCCCGAGGTGGTGGAGCAGAAATATTTTCTGCCGGTGATGGCCCATGGTCTGCAAACGATGTCGATGGCCTTTCTGGCCAATGACAGAACGCCGATGGTCTGGCGTGGCCCGATGGCCAGCGGTGCCCTGCAACAGCTGTTGAAGCAGACCCTCTGGCGCGATCTCGACTATCTGCTGGTGGACATGCCGCCCGGTACCGGTGACATTCAGTTGACGCTGGCGCAGCAGGCGGCAGTGACCGGCGCGGTGATCGTGACGACGCCGCAGGAGGTGGCCACCCTCGACGCCCGGCGCGGCATCGAGATGTTCCGCAAGGTGAACATCCCGGTGCTCGGCATCGTCGAAAACATGGCGGTGCACATCTGTAGCCACTGCGGCCATCATGAGCATCTGTTTGGCGAAGGGGGCGGCGAACGGGTGGCGCGTGAATACCGTGCTCATCTGCTTGGCTCGCTGCCGCTCGATCTGCGCATTCGCGAGCAGACCGATGGCGGTCGGCCGACCGTGGTCGCCGAGCCCGACGGCGAACTGGCGGCGACCTATCGCCACATCGCCCGCGCCGTGGCAGCCCAGGTGGCGCGGCTGCCGCGTGCAGCGGCCCAGCGTTTCCCCACCATCTCAGTTCAGGGTGATTGAGTTTTCATGAGCATCAAATCGGACCGCTGGATTCGCCGCATGGCGCAGGACGAGGGGATGATCTCGCCATTCGAGCCGGGACAGGTGCGCGAGCAGCAGGGGCGACGGATCATCTCCTACGGCACCTCGAGCTATGGCTACGATGTGCGCTGTGCCGATGAGTTCAAGATCTTCACCAACCTCTTCTCGGTGACGGTCGATCCGAAGAATTTCGATGAGCGCAGTTTTGTCGACTTCAGCGGCGAGGTCTGCGTGATTCCACCCAACTCCTTCGCGCTGGCGCGCACGGTGGAGTATTTCCGCATCCCGCGCAACGTGCTCACCGTCTGTCTGGGCAAGTCGACCTATGCCCACTGCGGCATCATCGTCAACGTGACCCCGCTCGAACCGGAGTGGGAGGGGCATGTGACCCTGGAGTTCTCCAACACCACCAACCTGCCGGCCAAGATCTACGCCAACGAGGGCGTGGCGCAGATGCTCTTCTTCGAATCGGATGAAGTCTGTGAGGTGAGCTACCGCGACCGGGGCGGCAAGTATCAGGGGCAGCGCGGCGTCACGCTGCCCAAGACCTGATCCCACTGCAATCCCTCGGCCGGTACCGGCTGATCCAGGTAGAAGAGCCGGCCCTGGTCGATGCGCAACTGACCGCTGACCAGCAGCGCCAGCGCGGCCGGATAGATCTGATGCTCCAGCCGGTGCACCTTCTGCGCCAGCGTGGCGGCATCATCGTCCGCCTCGACGGCAAAACGCCCTTGCAGCACGGTGGGTCCGGCGTCCAGTGCTTCGGTCACCAGATGCAGGGTGGCGCCATGCTCGCGCTCGCCGGCAGCCAGCACCCGTCGGTGGGTGTCGAGGCCGGGATAGGCGGGCAGCAGCGAAGGATGGATGTTGAGCAGCCGGTCGCGGAAATGGTCCACGAACTGTGGTGTGAGAATGCGCATGAAGCCGGCCAGCAGCACCCAGTCGGGTTGATAGTGGTCGATGGCGCTCGCCAGGGCGGCATCGAAGCTGGCGCGGTCGGGGTGGTCACGGTGGCTGATCACCTGGCTGGGGATGCCATGTCGTGCCGCCCGCTGCAACCCGGGGGCATCGGCGCGGTTGCTGATCACTGCCACCACGCTGGCCGGCAGTTGGCCGGCCTCGATCGCATCGATGATCGCCTGCAGGTTGCTGCCGGCGCCTGAGAGCAGCAGCACCAGTCGCGGCAGTGGCCTGTCGTGGCGGGTCAAACGAGCTGAACGGCGGGTTGCTGCGGGGCGCAGGCGGCGATTCGGCCAATCTGCCAGGGTGCCTCGCCACTCTGCCGCAACTGGTTCATGGCCGCCTCGGCGTTTTCCGCCGCCACCACCAGCACCAGCCCGACACCGCAGTTGAAGGTGCGGAGCATCTCGCTCTCCTCGACGGCTCCCTGCTGCTGCAGCCAGTCGAACAGCGTCGGGCGCTGCCAGCTTGCACGTTCGATCACCGCCTGTGTGTCCTGCGGCAATACCCGGGGGATGTTCTCGATCAGACCGCCGCCGGTGATGTGGGCGATGGCCTTCACCTCCAGCGTGCGGATCAGCGCCAGAATCGGCCGCACATAGATGCGGGTCGGGGCGAGCAGTTGGTCGATCAGTGGCTGGCCGTCGAGCGGTTGCTGCAAGTCGGCTGCGCTGTGTTCGATGATCTTGCGGATCAGCGAATAGCCGTTGGAGTGGGCGCCCGATGAGGGCAGGGCGATCACGGCATCGCCCGGTGTGACCCGGCTGCCGTCGATGATCTGCTGCGCCTCGACCACGCCGACACAGAAGCCGGCCAGGTCAAAGTCACCCTTGGCGTAGAGTCCCGGCATCTCGGCGGTCTCGCCGCCGGCCAGCGCGCATCCCGCCTGCCGGCAGCCATCGGCGATGCCGCTGATGATGCGGGTCGCACTCTCCAGATCGAGCTTGCCGGTGGCGTAATAGTCAAGAAACAGCAGCGGTTCGGCGCCACAGACGATCAGGTCGTTGACGCACATCGCCACCAGATCGATGCCGAGCCCTTCGAGCCGATCGGCCTGCTGCGCCAGCTTGAGCTTGGTGCCGACGCCGTCAGTGCCGGTCACCAGTACCGGTTCGCGGTAGCCGGCCGGCAACCGGCAGAGCGCCCCGAAACCACCGATGCCGCCCAGCAGCTCCGGCCGGGCCGTGCTGCGCGCCAGCGGCCGAATGCGCTCGACCAGCGCGTTGCCGCTGTCGATGTCGACACCGGCGTCGCGGTAACTGAGGCCATGGGTGGAGAAGGGCGCCTTAGGGTGCATGGTGTACCTGCGGAGTCGGATCGAGCGGGACGCGCATTGTAGCAGCAGAGCGGCAGGGCTGTTGGCGCTTCACGGACGACCCTTGATGCCGTCGGTGCCGATCCGGGCGGCCCAGCCATTCACCCGTTCGCGCAGTGATGCAAGGTCGATGCTCTGCAACTGGCCATCACTCAGCAGCAGGCGTCCGGCCACCCACAGGTGGCTGACCCGGTTGCCGCTGGCGCTGTAGACCAGTTGCGAGGCGGGATGGTAGAGCGGCTGCTGGTCGATGCCGTCGAGCCTGACCGCGATCAGGTCCGCCAGCTTGCCCGCTTCGAGCGAACCGATCTGTTCGCCGAGCCCGAGTGCGCGGGCGCCGCCCAGCGTGGCCAGTTCGAGTGCCCGGTGGGCATCGATGGCGCGGGCGTCGCCACTGACCCCCTTGCCGAGCAGGGCCGCCATCGCCAGTTCGTCGAACAGGTTGAGCGAGTTGTTGCTGGCGGCGCTGTCGGTGCCCAGCGCGACATTGACGCCGGCATCGAGCAGCCGGGCCACCGGCGCCATGCCGCTGGCCAGCTTGAGGTTGGAGCGGGGACAGTGGATGACATGGATGCCATGGCGGGCCAGCAGCTCGATCTCGCTGTCGAGCAGCTGGGTCATGTGCACCGCCTGCAGGCGCGGGGAGAGCAGTCCCAGCTCGCCCAGGCGCATCAGCGGTCGACGGCCGCTGCGGGCCATGGCCTCCTCGACCTCCTGCGCGGTTTCGTGCAGGTGGATCTGGATCGACAGGTCGAGCTCCTCGGCCAGGGTGGCGATGCGGCAGAGCGGGGCGTCGCTGACCGAGTAGGGGGCATGGGGTCCGAAGGCGATCCGCACCCGTGGATGGTCGCGGTAGTCATCGTGCAGCATCAGCCCCTTGTGCAGGTAGTCGTCGGCCTGCTGCGCCCAGAGGGTCGGAAGTCGAGTACCGGAAAGCAGACCTGGGCCCGGATGCCGCTGCGGCTGGCGATCCGGGCCACCCGGTCGGGGAAGAAATACATGTCGGCGAAGCAGCTGGTGCCGGAACGGAGCATCTCGGCGATGGCCAGCTCGGTGCCATCCTCGACGAAGGTTTCGCTGACCCAGTGCTGCTCGGCGGGCCAGATGTGGTCGGTCAGCCACTCCATCATCGGCAGGTCGTCGGCCAGACCGCGAAACAGCGACATGGCGGCATGGCCATGGGCATTGACCAGGCCCGGCAGCAGGACATGCTCATGCAGTGTCAGATGCTGGCGGGGGCGGTATTTCTGCCGTGCCTCGGTGCTGGGAAGCAGATCGCGAATCGCTCCCTGATCGATGGCGATCGCCTGATGCTCCAACACCTCTCCCGCGGGGATGATCGGGATGATCCAGCGCGCCTCGATCAGCAGGTCGATCTGCTGAAGGTGGGGCGCATCGGCGGGCAGGGCAGACATCGGGGTCACTCCGGCAGGGAAACAGGTGTGTTGAGGATATTGATTTGTCGGGGGGAAATCGAGTCGGCCGCGGGCGGCAGTGCCGGCCGCTGTGGTATGATGCCGGGCTTTGATGGCGGCGGGTCATGTTGAATCGGGCGCGTGCCGTTGCGGGTCAATACACAGTTGAAAACAAGCAGAAACCATGGGTGAGTCAGCCAAAGAGATAGTGCCGGTCAGCATCGAGGATGAGCTCAAGCAGTCCTACCTCGACTATGCGATGAGCGTGATCGTCGGCCGGGCACTGCCCGATGTGCGCGATGGCCTGAAGCCGGTTCACCGGCGCGTGCTGCACGCGATGAACGAGCTCGGCAACGACTGGAACAAGGCCTACAAGAAGTCGGCCCGGGTGGTCGGTGACGTCATCGGCAAATATCACCCGCACGGTGATTTGGCGGTCTACGACACCATCGTGCGGATGGCGCAGACCTTCTCGCTGCGCTATCCACTGGTTGATGGCCAGGGCAACTTCGGTTCGATCGACGGCGACTCGCCAGCGGCCATGCGTTACACCGAGATCCGCATGAGCCGGCTGGCCCATGAGCTGCTCGCCGACATCGACAAGGAGACGGTCGACTTCGTCCCCAACTACGATGGCACCGAGCAGATTCCCGAGGTGCTGCCGACCAAGGTGCCCAACCTGTTGATCAACGGCTCATCCGGCATCGCGGTCGGTATGGCCACCAACATTCCGCCGCACAACCTCACCGAGGTGATCAACGGCTGTCTGGCGCTGATCGATGATCCCGACATCACCATCGATGCGCTGATGGAGTCGATTCCCGGGCCGGACTTTCCGACCGCCGGCGTGATCAATGGCCGTGCCGGCATCATCGAGGCTTACCGCACCGGGCGCGGCCGTGTCCGCATCCGTGCCCGTGCCCGCATCGAGAACGACAGCAAGAATGGCCGCGAGGTCATCATCGTCGAGGAGATCCCCTACCAGGTGAACAAGGCGCGGCTGATCGAGAAGATCGCCGAGCTGGTGCGGGAGAAAAAGCTCGAAGGCATCAGCGAGCTGCGCGATGAGTCCGACAAGGATGGCATGCGCATCGTCATCGAGCTGCGGCGCGGCGAGGTGGGCGAGGTGGTGCTCAACAACCTCTATGCCCAGACGCAGATGGAGACGGTCTTCGGCATCAACTGTGTCGCCCTGGTCGATGGCCGTCCCGGCGTGCTCAACCTCAAGGAGATGCTCGAAGCCTTCGTGCGCCATCGTCGTCAGGTGGTGACCCGGCGCACCCTCTTTCTGCTGCGCAAGGCGCGTGAGCGTGGCCACATCCTCGAAGGGCTGTCGGTGGCGCTGGCCAACATCGATGCGGTGATCGAGCTGATCCGCAACTCCGCCACGCCGGCGCTGGCCAGAGAGGCGCTGGTCGCCCAGCCCTGGCAGGCCAGTGAGGTGGTGGCACTGCTGGAGCAGGCCGGCGCCAGCGCCTGTCGTCCCGATGGTCTGCCAGCGGAGTATGGCCTCGATGGCGAAAGCTACCGGCTCTCGCCGGAGCAGGCGCAGGCGATTCTCGATCTGCGGCTGCACCGTCTGACCGGTCTCGAGCATGACAAGCTGCGCAGTGAATATCAGGAGACGCTTGGCAACATCGCCAACTACGAGGAGATTCTCGGCAGCACGGCGCGGTTGATCGAGGTGATCCGCCAGGAGCTGACCGAGATCCGCAACCAGTATGGCGATGCCCGCCGCACCGAGATTCTGCTCGACCAGCTCGACCTGACCACCGAGGATCTAATCAGCGAAGAGGAGCGGGTGGTGATCTTCTCGCATGGCGGCTATGCCAAGAGCCAGCCGCTGGATGCCTATCAGGCGCAGAAGCGCGGTGGCCGCGGCAAGAGTGCCACCGGGGTGAAGGAGGATGACTTCATCGAAACCCTGCTGGTCGCCAGCAGCCATGACACCCTGCTCTGCTTCAGCACGCTGGGCAAAATCTACTGGATCAAGGTCTATCAGATTCCGGTGGCCAGCCGGGCCTCGCGTGGCCGGCCGATCGTCAACCTGCTGCCATTGAGCGAGCATGAACGCATCACTGCGGTGCTGCCGATTCGTGAATATCCAGAAGATCGCTATGTCTTCATGGCGACGGCCGATGGCACCGTCAAGAAGACCCCGCTGGTGGAGTTCTCCCGTCCGCGCTCGCTCGGCATTCGCGCCATCGATCTCGACGAGAGCGACACGCTGGTGGGTGCGGCCTTGACCGATGGCAATGGCGAAGTGATGCTGTTCAGCAGCGATGGCAAGGCGATCCGTTTTCAGGAGGCGCAGGTGCGGCCGATGGGGCGCACGGCACGTGGCGTGCGTGGCATCCGGCTGAACGATGCGCAGCGGGTCATCGCGCTGATCGTGCCGGCGGCCGATGGCGAACTGTTGATGGCGAGTCTAAACGGTTATGGCAAGCGCAGCGCGATTGCCGAATTCCCGCTCCATGGCCGTGGTGGCCAAGGGGTCATCTCGATGCAGCTGAGCGAGCGCAATGGTGCACTGGTCAGCGTGATCCAGGTCTGCGACAAGGACCACATCATGCTGATCTCGGACCAAGGCACGCTGGTGCGCACCCGCTGTGACGAAACGCCGCTGCTGGGCCGAAACACCCAGGGAGTGCGACTGATCAAGCTGGCCGAGGGTGAGCATCTGGTGGGGGTCGAGCGCATTGCCGAAGACGAGGGTGACGAAGAGTCCGATGACGGCGAGACGCTCCAGTAGCGACCTTTTCAACCGACCGGCCTCTGCCGGTCCCAACCTGAACGATGTGGTGAAGATGGCAAGAGTCTACAACTTCTGCGCGGGTCCCGCTGCGCTCCCCGAACCGGTTCTGCGCAAGGCGCAGGCGGAGATGCTCGACTACCAGGGGCGTGGCCTGTCGGTCATGGAGATGAGCCATCGCAGCGATGAGTTCATCGCCATCGCGGCACAGGCCGAGGCCAACCTGCGCCGGTTGCTCGACATTCCCGTCCACTACCGGGTGCTGTTCATGCATGGCGGCGCCACCGCCCAGTTTTCCGCCGTGCCGCTCAACCTGCTCGGCGCCACCGGCCATGCCGACTACATCAACACCGGCAGCTGGTCGCAGAAGGCGATCGAAGAGGGGCGCCGCTTCGGCAGGGTCAATGTGGCGGCCAGCAGCGAGGCCGAAAAGTTCACCACCATCCCGCCGCTGGCGGAGTGGCGGCTCGATGCCACGGCGGCCTACTGCCACTACACCCCCAACGAGACCATCGGCGGGGTCGAGTTTTCCTTCATTCCCGATACCGGTGCGGTGCCGCTGGTGGCCGACATGTCATCGACGATTCTCTCGCGACCACTCGATGTCAGCCGCTTCGGGGTGATCTACGCCGGTGCGCAGAAGAACATCGGTCCGGCCGGTCTGACCCTGGTGATCATCCGTGAAGATCTGCTGGAGCGGGCCACCGCCACCATTCCGATGGTGCTCGACTATCGGCTGACCGCCAAGAATGAGTCGATGTACAACACGCCGCCCACCTATGCCTGGTATCTGGCCGGACTGGTGTTCGAGTGGCTGCTCGAACAGGGTGGCCTGACCGCCATCGGCGAGGTCAACCGGCGCAAGGCCGAAAAACTCTATCGCTACCTCGATGGCAGCGGTTTCTATCGCAATCCGATCGATCCCGCCTGCCGTTCCTGGATGAATGTGCCGATGATTCTGGCCGACGCAAAACTGGATGGCGCCTTCCTGAAAGGGGCGGATGCCGCCGGGCTGCTGAACCTGAAGGGACACCGCTCGGTCGGTGGCATGCGGGCGAGTCTCTACAATGCCGTGCCCGAGGCCGCCGTGGATGCGCTGATCGACTACATGAGCGATTTTGCCCGGCGTAACGGGTGATGCACCATGAGCCAGCGTCAGGATGAAGAGGCACGGCAACTGGCGGCGGTTCGCCAGCAGATCGATGCGATCGACAGCGAACTGTTGCGGCTGATCAATGCACGGGCGCAGTGCGCCCAGCAGGTGGCGGCGATCAAGATCGCCCACGCCGAGGGTGTGCCAAGCCACTTCCATCGACCCGAGCGCGAGGCGCAGATTTTGGCGCAGGTGCAACAGAACAACCCTGGTCCACTGCCCAATGCGGCGGTGGCCCTGCTGTTTCGTGAGCTGATGTCGGCCTGTCTGGCGCTGGAGAAACCACTGCGGGTGGCCTACCTGGGTCCCGCTGGCACCTTCAGCGAGGCGGCGGCCGTCAAACATTTCGGTCAGGCGATCGAAGGCATGGCGCAGCCGACCATCGCCGACATTTTCGCTCAGGTCGCGCGTGGCCTGGCCGATTATGGCCTGGTGCCGGTCGAGAACTCGACCGAAGGCATGGTCGGTCAGACACTCGATCTTTTCGTCGACACCGCGTTGACGCTCTGTGGCGAGGTCGAACTGGCGGTGCAGCACTGTCTGCTGGGTCGCCAGGCGCACGGCACCCCCCGGCGGGTGCTCTCGCACCAGCAGTCGCTTGGACAGTGCCGCAACTGGCTCAACGCCCATCTGCCGGGTGTCGAACAGCAGGCCGTCAGCAGCAACAGCGAAGCGGCCCGGCTGGCCAGCGAAGATCCGCAGGTGGTGGCCATCGCCGGCAAGATGGCTGCGGAGCACTATGGATTGCAGGTGCTGGCCGAGCGGATCGAGGATTTTTCCAGCAACACCACCCGTTTTCTGGTGCTCGGCCAGCAACCTCCCGGCATCAGCGGCCATGACAAGACCAGTCTGCTGGTCTCGGTGCCGAACCGCCCCGGAGCGCTGTATCGACTGCTGGCACCCTTCGAGCATCGGGGCATCAGTCTGACCCGGCTGGAGAGCCGACCGGCCAAGAGCCATCCCTGGCGCTACCGCTTTTTCATCGATTTCGAAGGACACCGCCTGGAGCCCGACATCGCCGCGCTGCTTGAAGAGATCGAGCAGCACAGCGCCGAGGTGAAGTGGCTGGGCTCCTATCCACGTGCCAGCAACGGCAGCGACCTGTAACCGCGATCCGGAACCTCGACCATGAGCTGTGATTTTTACCAGTTGGCCAATCCCGGCGTGCGTGACCTCACCCCGTATGAACCGGGCAAGCCGATCGATGAACTGGAGCGCGAGCTTGGCATCACCGGCAGCATCAAACTGGCCAGCAACGAAAATCCGCTGGGCGCCAGCCCGCAGGCCAGCGAAGCGGCCCGGGCGGCGCTGAGTGAGCTGAGCCGCTATCCCGATGGCGCCGGTTTTCGGCTCAAGGCGGCATTGGCGCGCAAGTTCGCGCTCGATCAGCGGCGGTTGGTGCTTGGCGCCGGCTCCAGTGACCTGTTGCGGCTGGCGATCGAAGCCTTCGTCTGCGCCGGTGATCAGGTGGTGATATCGCAATACGCCTTCGCCATGTATGCCATCTATGCCCAGGCGGCACAGGCGGAGCGCATCGTGGTGCCGGCCCGTGACTGGGGGCACGATCTCGATGCCATGGCGGCTGCAGTGACTGATCGCACGCGGATGCTGTTCATCGCCAACCCCAACAACCCGACCGGCACCTGGGTCGGGCAGGCCGATCTGCTGCGGCTGTTGAAGCGGCTGCCGCAGCAGGTGCTGGTCGTGCTGGATGAGGCCTATGCCGAATACATCGACCAGCCCGACTACCCCAATGGCATGGCGCTGGGGCTGGAGTTTCCCAACCTGATCGTCATGCGCACCTTCTCCAAGGCCTATGGTCTGGCGGCATTGCGGGTCGGCTATGCGATTGCCGACCCGGCGACGGCCGATCTGATGAACCGCATCCGCGAACCCTTCAACGTCAACAGCATCGCACTGGCGGCCGCCGAGGCCGCGCTGGCCGATGAAGCCCACCTGCAACGCAGCAAAGCGGTGAACCAGCAGGGATTGGTGCAGTTGCGCGAAGCGGCCGAACGGCTCGGACTTCGAGCCATCCCCTCGGTTGGCAACTTCATCGCCATCGACATGGGGCGGGTGGCGCTGCCGATCTATGAAGCACTGTTGCGCAAGGGGCTGATCGTCCGTCCGCTGGCCGGGTATGGCATGCCGAACCACCTGCGGGTCACGGCATCGACCGAAGCAGAAAACAGCCGCTTCATCAAGGCGCTGCAAGAAGTTCTGGAAGCCGGTTGAATGGACGCTGGAGCCGCACAACCCCATTGGCGTCGCGTTGCCATTCTCGGCGTCGGCCTGATCGGCGGTTCGCTCGCTCGGGTGCTGAAGGCGCAGGGCGCGGCCGATGAGATCGTCGGTTGCGGCCGGCAGCAGCAGAACCTCGAAACGGCCCGGCAACTGGGCATCATCGACCAGTTCGTGCTCGATCCGGTGCAGGCGGTGCGGGAGGCCGATCTGGTACTGCTCGGTGCGCCGGTGCTGGCCACCGCTGCGCTGCTGGCAGAGATTGCACCCCATCTGGCCGAACAGGCGGTGGTGACCGATGTCGCCAGCGTCAAGGGGGTGGTGGTCGAAGCGGCACGGCAGCAGTTGGGAGAGAAACTGGCCCGCTTCGTGCCCGCACATCCGATTGCCGGTGCCGAGACCAGTGGTGCCGCAGCCTCCCGTGCCGACCTGTTCGTCGATCACCGGGTCATTCTCACGCCGCTGGCGCAGACGGCCGCCGACGCACTGGAGCAGGTGCGGGCGCTGTGGCGACTGACTGGTGCGCTGGTCGAGGAGATGTCGGTGCAGCGCCATGACCAGATCTTTGCCGCCACCAGCCATCTGCCGCATCTGCTGGCCTTCACGCTGGTCAATGCGGTGGCGCGGCAGGGTGGCGAGGCGGGCATCATCCACTATGCCGCGGGTGGTTTTCGTGACATGACCCGAATTGCGGCGAGCGATCCGACCCTGTGGCACGACATCTTCTTGACCAACAAGGATGCGCTGCTGCAATCGCTGGAGCAGTTTCAGCAGGAGCTGGAGGTGTTCCGGCAGGCGATCGTCGAGGATGACAGTGCGCAGATATCAAAAATGCTGCTGCACTCCAGGACGATGCGCAACAAACTATCCAACAGCAATTGATTTGAATCGAGAGTCGAAATCCATGGGTGAATCGCAGCAGAGTTTTCATCTGACCCCGGGTGGTGCCTTGACCGGGACCCTCGCGGTGGCCGGCGACAAGTCGATTTCGCACCGTTCGATCATGCTGGGTGCGCTGGCTGAAGGCACGACCACCGTCGAGGGTTTTTTGCCCGGCGAAGACACCCTGGCGACGCTGGCCGCCTTTCGGCAGTTGGGTGTCACCATCGAAGGGCCGATCGATGGGCGGGTGGTGATCCATGGTGTCGGCCTGCATGGGCTCAAGGCAGTCGACGCGCCACTCTATCTGGGCAACTCCGGCACCTCGATGCGGTTGCTGTGTGGTCTGCTCGCCGCGCAACCCTTTGCCACGGTGTTGACCGGTGACAGTTCGCTGTCGAGACGACCGATGAACCGGGTGGCCATCCCGCTGCGGCAGATGGGAGCGCAAATCGGCACCAGCGCCGAAGGCCATCCACCGGTCACCATCGCAAGCACCCAACGGCTGCATGGCATCGAATATGCGATGCCGGTGGCCAGTGCCCAGGTCAAATCGGCCCTGCTGCTGGCGGGGCTCTATGCCCAAGGCGAAACGGCGGTGATCGAACCAGCACCGACCCGTGACCACACCGAGCGGATGTTGCGCAGCCTGGGCTATCGGGTCGAGAGCCATCCAGTCGCTGCCGGACAGCGGATCTCGCTGCAAGGCGGTGGCACGCTGCGCGCCATCGACATCCAAGTGCCGGGCGACATCTCGTCGGCGGCCTTTTTCATTGTCGGCGCCACCATTGCGCCCGGTTCGAACCTGCTGTTGCGCAACGTCGGCATCAATCCGACCCGCACCGGCGTCATCGACATCCTGCGGCAGATGGGTGCCGACATCTCCCTGGAGCGCCAGTACAGCGCCGGCGATGAGCCGGTGGCCGATCTGCGCATCCGCCATGCACCGCTGCGTGGCATTGAAATTCCCGAAGCGCTGGTGCCGCTGGCGATCGACGAATTTCCGGCCATCCTGGTCGCGGCGGCGCAGGCCACTGGCGAGACCGTGCTGAGCGGCGCCAGCGAACTGCGGGTCAAGGAGAGTGACCGCATCCAGGCGATGGCCGATGGTCTGAAGGTACTGGGCGTCGACAGTGTCGTGCGGCCGGATGGCATCGTGCTGCGCGGCGGCGCGTTCGGCGGCGGGCGCATCGACAGTCATGGCGACCACCGCATCGCCATGGCCTTTGCCATGGCAGCGCTGCGTGCCAGCGCGCCACTTCAGATCACCGATTGCGCCAATGTCGCCACCTCATTCCCGAATTTCGCGGCATTGGCCCAGCAGGCGGGACTCGGCATCAGGGTCGAAAACGCGGATGGGTAGAGTGGAAGCGGAGCCGCCACCGGTCATCACCCTCGATGGCCCGAGCGGGGTGGGCAAGGGCACCGTGGCGCTCCATCTGGCCCGTCAGAGCGGCTGGCATCTGCTGGACAGCGGTGCCCTCTATCGGCTGGTGGCGCTCATCGCCCAGCGCCAGGAGATTCCGCTGTCGGCGGAGGCGCGCTTGGCTGAGGCAGCGGCGACCATGGATGTCCGCTTCGACATCGATCCACTGGGCGGGTGCACACAGGTCCGACTTGACGGCCAAGTCGTCGATGCGGCGTTGCGCAGCGAGGAGTGCGGCAACCGCGCCTCGCAGGTGGCGGTGCATCCACAGGTGCGTGCCGCACTGCTCGATTTTCAGCATGGCTTCCAGCGTGCGCCGGGTCTGATCGCCGATGGCCGGGACATGGGAACGGTGGTCTTTCCCGCCGCGGCGCTGAAGATCTACCTCACCGCCAGCGCGGCGGTGCGCGCGCGGCGACGGCAGGCGCAGTTGAAAGAGCAGGGTCTGGATGTTAGCCTGATGCGCCTCGTTGAAGAGATCGACGCCCGTGATCAGCGCGATGCCAGCCGTTCGGTGGCGCCGTTGCGACCGGCAGACGATGCATTGGTCATCGACACGACCGATCTCGGTATCGATGAGGTGGTGGCGCGCGTCTGGCAAGAGGCCAAAAACCGCCGCCTGCTGTAAACCGATCGCTCTTCTTGCGCTCTCCCCAGTCGCACTGCGAGAAGAGGATCCCTTTGATCAACAGACCGTGCTGGCTGGAGCACGGTAACGGTGCCGGTGACCACCCGCAGGTGGCATTGGCGAATTCATCAACAGGTAAACCCATGGCAGAAAGTTTTTCCGAACTCTTCGAGCAGAGCTTGAAAGAGATCAACATGCAACCCGGTTCCATCGTCTCGGGCACTGTGGTTGACATCGACAGCGACTGGATCACCGTCCACGCCGGCCTGAAGTCCGAAGGTGTCATTCCCAAGAATCAGTTTCTGAACGAAAACGGCGAGCTGACCATTCAGATCGGCGATACCGTCAAGGTTGCACTTGAAGCCATTGAAGATGGCTATGGCGAAACCCGCCTGTCGCGTGAAAAGGCCAAGCGCGTGGAGGTGTGGCAGGATCTGGAGCAGGCCTTCACCGATGAGACCTTGGTCAAGGGTCTGATCAACGGCAAGGTCAAGGGCGGCTACACCGTTGACATTCAAACGATTCGTGCCTTTTTGCCGGGGTCGCTGGTCGATGTTCGTCCGGTCCGTGATGCGGTCGATCTCGAAGGCAAGACACTCGAATTCAAGATCATCAAGCTGGACCAGAAGCGCAACAACGTCGTGGTTTCACGCCGTGCCGTGCTCGAACAGGCCACCAGTGCCGAGCGTGAAGCGCTGCTGGTGTCGCTGCAAGAGGGCATGGAGGTGCCGGGCATCGTCAAGAATCTGACCGACTATGGCGCCTTCGTCGATCTGGGTGGTGTCGATGGTCTGCTGCACATCACCGACATGGCCTGGAAACGGATCAAGCATCCGAGTGAAATCGTCAACGTGGGCGATGAGATCACCGTCAAGATTCTGAAGTTCGACCGCGAGCGCAACCGCGTCTCCCTCGGTCTGAAGCAACTGGGTGAAGATCCGTGGCTCTCGATCATCCAGCGCTATCCGGTTGGAAGCCGCGTGATGGGCAAGGTCACCAACCTGGCCGACTATGGCTGCTTTGTCGAGATCGAAGAGGGAGTCGAAGGTCTGGTTCACATCTCCGAAATGGATTGGACCAACAAGAACATCCATCCGTCGAAAGTGGTTCAGATCGGCGATGAGGTCGAGGTTCAGGTGCTCGATATCGATGAAGAGCGCCGCCGCATCTCGCTGGGCATCAAGCAGTGCAAGCAGAATCCGTGGGAGAAGTTTTCCGAAAGCTACAACCGTGGTGACCGCATCTCCGGCAAGATCAAGTCGATCACCGACTTCGGCATCTTCATCGGCCTGGAAGGCAACATCGATGGTCTGGTGCATCTCTCCGACATCTCCTGGGATGAGGCAGGTGAAGAGGCGGTTCGTCATTACAAGAAGGGCGATGACATCGAAACCGTCATTCTGTCGATCGATCCCGAGCGTGAGCGCATTTCGCTGGGCGTCAAGCAGCTGCTGAGCGACCCGTTCAACGACTATGCCGATGCACATGACAAAGGCAGCGTCGTGACCGGCACCGTTCAGGAGGTGGAAGCCAAGGGTGCGGTGGTTCAGTTGGCCGAGGGTGTCGAGGCGACGCTCAAGGCTTCCGAAGCCAGCAGCGATCGCATCGACGACCTGCGGCAACTGCTGAAGCCGGGTGATGTGATCGAAGCCAAAATCGTCAACCTCGACCGCAAGACGCGGGCGATTGCGCTGTCGATCCGTGCCAAGGATGCCGTGGATCAGAAACAGGCACTGAAAGAGCTGCGCAAGCAGGAGGCCGAAGCGGTATCGCCGACCACCATCGGTGATCTGATCAAGGCGCAGATGGAAAACCAGGGCTGAGCAGGTTGGCCAAGGATGGCCATGATCGCGAGATGGGCTTCATGGTAAAGTCCATGTCGCTGATCAATAGATGAAAATAGCCAACGATGCCAGAGCGGAATCCCTATGACCCGATCCGAGCTTATCGAGCGTATCGCTGCGAAGCAGCCGCAGCTTCCACTCAAGGATGTCGAGTTGGCGGTTCGCTGCATTCTTGAGCAGATGTCGCAGGTGCTGGCCACCGGTAAACGGATCGAAGTGCGTGGCTTTGGCAGTTTTTGCCTCCACTTTCGACAGCCGAGAGTTGCGCGCAATCCCAAGACGGGTGAGTCGGTGCCGCTGCAGGGCAAGCACGTTCCACACTTCAAGCCAGGCAAGGAGTTGCGGGACCGGGTCAATGACCTGATAGAGTAAAAGTTTGCCCTGCGCTGATTCGCAAAGCGAATCGATCGCTGCTCTTTGATCGGGTGGCTTGTGGAGAAAACGCATTCAGCAGATTGTATCTCCAGATATTTTTAAGCGGACCATGCGCCGATTGAAGCACTCCATCCAATGGATCGCCGTCCTGCTGCTGATGTCGATGACGGCTTGGTTCATGACCGAGAACAGCGCGCCAGTGCAGCCACAGCTCTGGAGCCTGCAGCTTCCGCAACTCTCTTTGGGCGCCTGGTTGGTGCTTGCCTTCTTTGCCGGAGCCTGTGCTGCGTCGCTGGTCACTTCGGTTGCGCTGGCACGCTGGCGGTTGCGGCTGTCGTCTGTCGAACGTCAGAACGCCAGAGAAAAAGAGCGTGCTGCAACCCCGGCCGTTGATGCGAGCCCATCGCATCGATGAGTGATACGCTCCTGCTCTTTTGCCTGCTGCTGACAGCGGTGCTGCTGGGCTGGCTGTTTGGACGCCGTTCGATGACATTGCGCTTGCGCACCGAGCCAGCAGCGAGCCAGGCGCGCTACCTGTCCGATCTGGACCGTTTGATCACTGTCGAAAAGAGTTCGTTTGTCAACGCGTTGTCCAAGATTCTCGACGAGGACCAAAGCGGTGTGGAGTTCTACCTCGTCATCGCGGCGCTGCTGCGTCGGCGTGGGGAGGTCGAGTATGCCATTGAGTGTCATCAGACCCTGCTGAACCGGTTTGCGGTCGATTCGCCTCTGCATGGCGAGCTGATTTTCGAGTTGGCGAAAGATTACATCCATGCCGGGCTTCATGACCGGGCCGAGTTGCTGTTGAATGATCTGGTTGAGCGCTATCCGGTCCTGCGCATTGCCGCGATGGAGGCGCTGCTGGAGCTTCATCAAGGCAGCCGTGAGTGGCATGAGGCGATCGCGGTCGGTGCACGGATGCGCACTCTGCTGCGTTCGCCCGCGCTGCTCCTTGATGCCAAAAATCAGCAGCGGCTTGTCGCCCTGCACTGCGCATTGGCCCATTATCACTGTGAGCTGGCCGAAGCGGGCTTGGCGACCGCCGACCATTCGGCTGTTCGCACAGCCCTGGCAGCGGCGCTCAAGCTCGATCGGAAGTCGGTGCGTGCAAGCTGGTTGCTGACCGCACTTGAACTCGAATTGAGCAACCAGGAGGCTGCATTGCGACATCTGCGGCGGGTGCGGCAGCAGGCGCCCGAGTGGCTGGCTGATACCGTCGTGCTGTTCCTCGATCGCATCCAGAGATTGGCGCCGGTCGCCATGGTCGAGCAGTGGATGCTGAACTGGCTGGATGAATACCCCTCGGTGACCATGATCATGGTGACGACCGAGTTTCAGTTGCAGGTGCATGGGCCACGTCGAACCTATGATTTCCTGCTTCTGCAGTTGCACCGTTTCCCAAGTTTCAGGCCTCTGCTCGACCTGCTGGAGCGCCACTTTCAGCCGGAAGTGACGGATTTGGCCATGCTGTTCAGGAGTCTCAAGCAGTTGTCCGATCAGTTCATGGAGGAAAGATCGAAATATCTGTGCAGCCATTGCGGTTTCAAAGGCACAAAGGTGCATTGGCAATGCCCAAGCTGTCGGGAATGGAACAGCATCAAACCGATTTTTGGTCGTAACCTGGAGTACCGATGAGTTCACCGTCAGGTCCGAGAACCATTCTGGCCCTCGATTACCATGACCCGCAGGCCGCCCTGCGGCTGGTCGAGATGCTCGATCCGCAGCTCTGCCGGTTGAAGGTGGGAAAAGAGCTGTTTACCCGCAGTGGCCCTGAATTTGTCGGCAAACTGATTGAGCGGGGCTATGAGGTCTTTCTCGATCTCAAATTCCATGACATCCCGCAGACCGTCGCACGGGCGGTGCAAGCCGCGGCGGAATTGGGGGTCTGGATGGTCAACGTCCATGCCAGTGGCGGTCGTCACATGATGGAGAGTGCGGCCAATGCCCTGGCCAGATACCCCAAAGCGCCGCTGCTGATTGCCGTCACTGCGCTCACCAGCCTGGATCAGTACGATCTGAAAGAGATTGGTGTGGCTCGCACGCCGACCGACTGGGCAGTGATGCTGGCCAAACTGGCCGAGGATTCCGGTCTGCAGGGCGTGGTCTGCTCGGCACAGGATCTGGCCATGCTCGAACCTGAAGTCGATGCCGCGTTTTTGCGGGTGACGCCAGGAATCAGACTGCCGGGAGATGAGCAGCATGACCAGAAACGGGTGCTCGACCCTGCGACAGCCATTCGCGCCGGCAGTCACTATCTGGTGGTGGGCAGATCGGTGACCGCGGCAGCCGATCCAGTGGCAAAGCTGCATGTGATCAATGCACAAATCAGCGCTGCGTAAGTGCTTGCTGATTCTGTGGGCAATTTGACTCAAGCGTTCAGGTGCGCAACTCAGGCCTTCGATGCCGGCAACGGGCGAGTTCAGCCATGTTTGCCATCATTCATCTGAAGAGATCATATTGAGTCGTTGGTCCTTTATGCGTAAAATAGCTGCCCTTGACAGCAAGGCTCGGCAAATTTCTGCTCGTCCTCTGTTGTGGTCGAAAGAATAAGCGGGGAGTGGCGAAGAACATGTACGTGGTATTCGAAAGTGGCGGCAAGCAGCATCGGGCCAAGCTGGGAGACCGGATCAGGCTCGAGAAGATCGAGCAGGCGCCCGGTGAGTCGGTCGAATTCGATCGGGTGTTGCTGGTGGGTGAGGGCAGTGATGTCAAGGTTGGCGCGCCTTACCTGACGGACAGCAACATCACTGCCGAAGTCATCGGCCATGGGCGGCTGAAAAAGATCAAGATCATCAAGTTCCGTCGCCGCAAGCACCACATGAAGCAGGCTGGACATCGGCAGTGGTACACCGAGGTCAAGATCATGGCGATCGGTGCGGTCGTCAAGGCCTGATCGAACCCGTTACAACCCATCATTCAGAGGTAGCGAGTCATGGCACACAAGAAGGCGGGCGGCAGCACCCGCAATGGACGCGATTCGGAATCCAAACGCCTGGGCGTCAAGCTCTATGGCGGGCAACTGGCCAAGGCGGGCAGCATCATCGTCCGTCAGCGCGGTACGGCATTTCACCCAGGCGCGAATGTCGGCTGTGGCACCGACCACACCCTGTTCGCCAAGGCCGAGGGTCGAGTCCAGTTTGAAGTGAAAGGACCCAAGCAGCGCCGTTACGTCAACATCGTTCCAGTCTGACACCTGTCAGTCAAAAGGCTCCGGTCCCAGTGATCCGGGGCCTTTTTGTTGATGGATGAAATGCCCGCCCCCTGTCGTCGGCCATCTGGTGTACTCATCCGTGGGCCGCTGAATTTTTTTCTGCACCTCCGTCAGGACGCTTGCTCACCGCATGCTTGCGGTATAGTTCGGGCTTTGCATACCGTAATGCTGACCATCGCATCCCTGTGCAGGAGTTGCCACCGTGAAATTCGTCGATGAAGCCACGATCTGGGTCGAGGCGGGAAACGGCGGCAATGGCTGTCTCAGTTTTCGCCGCGAGAAATACATCGAGCGTGGGGGGCCGGACGGTGGCGATGGCGGGGCGGGTGGCAGCATCTATCTCGAGGCCGATGCCAACTGCAATACGCTGGTCGATTTTCGCTATCAGCCGCGCTATCGGGCTGGGCATGGCGAGAATGGGCGTGGCGCCAACTGCACCGGGCACAATGGTGCCGATCTGATTCTGAAGGTACCGGTGGGAACCACCGTGATCGATGTCGACAGCGAACAGCCGATCGGTGATCTGGTGCAGGCTGGCGATCGGCTGCTGGTGGCCGCGGGTGGGCACCGTGGCCTTGGCAACACCCGTTTCAAATCGAGTGTCAACCGCGCACCGCGCAAGACCACCAGTGGCGGAGCCGGTGAGCGACGGCAGCTGCGTCTCGAACTGAAACTGATGGCCGATGTCGGTCTGCTCGGCCTGCCCAATGCTGGAAAATCGACCTTCATTCGCGCGGTCTCGGCGGCGCGTCCCAAGGTGGCCGATTATCCCTTCACCACTCTGATTCCCAACCTCGGGGTGGTCAGCATCGAGCCGCATCGCAGTTTCGTGGTGGCTGACGTCCCTGGCTTGATCGAAGGGGCTTCGCAAGGCGCTGGTCTGGGATTCCGCTTTCTGCGACACCTGACCCGCACCCGCCTGCTGTTGCATCTGGTCGATGTGGCGCCACTGGATCACTCCGACCCGGTTGATGCCGCGCGGGTGATCATCGATGAGCTGGAGCAATTCAGTCCGACCCTGGCGGCACGGCCACGCTGGCTGGTGCTCAACAAGATCGATCTGCTGCCGATCGAAGAGGTTGAGCAACTGGTGCAGCGCATGCGCGCCGAGCTGCCATGGGAGGGGCCGCTCCATCTGATCTCCGCGCTGGCCCACCAGGGCACCGAATTGCTGTGCCAGCAGTTGCAGGAGTACCTTGATCAGGTGAATCAGGAGGAGGCGGAAGACTCCGAAGCCCGGCAACGCGAACTCGAAACCCGCCGACGCATGGAAGAGGAGGCACGCAAGCGGGTTCGTGACTGGCGAGCCAGCCAGCAGTTGCTGCCTGACGATGAAGATGAAGATGAGGATGACGAGGAGGCTGAGGTTTTCTATGTCAGATAGTCGCGACTCGAAGCGCGGTGCGGTGTCTGTCGGCGAATTTGTTGCTGCGCGGGCGACACTGCGTTCGACGCGCCGCTGGGTCATCAAGATTGGCAGCGCGCTGCTGACGGCCAATGGCCGGGGGCTCGACACCGAAGCGATGTCGGCCTGGGTGGCGCAGGTTGTCGAACTGCGTCGTCGAGGCGTCGAAGTGGTGCTGGTCTCTTCCGGCGCGGTGGCCGAGGGGATGTTGCGGCTGGGTCTCAAGCAGCGCCCGCAACTGATCCATGAGCTGCAGGCGGCTGCCGCGGTGGGCCAGATGGGACTGGTTCAGGCCTACGAGACCTACTTTCACCGGTTTGGGCTGCATACGGCGCAGATTCTGCTCACCCACGATGACCTCTCCGACCGCAAGCGCTACCTCAATGCCCGGGCCACCCTGAAAGAGCTGCTGCGCCTTGGCGTCATTCCGGTGGTGAATGAGAACGACACCGTGGTCACCGATGAGATTCGCTTTGGCGACAATGACACCCTCGGTGCGCTGGTGACCAATCTGGTCGGTGCTGAGATGCTGCTGATCCTGACCGATCAGGATGCGCTCTATCAGGCCGATCCCCGACGCCAACCCGATGCCGAGGTGATTCATGGCGCGCTGGCGACCGACCCCCATCTGCTGGAGATTGCCGGCGGCAGCGGCACGGCGCTGGGGCGAGGTGGCATGGTGACCAAGGTGCAGGCGGCGCGGCTGGCCGCCCGTTCCGGTGCCATGACCCTGATCGCCGGTGGGAGGCTGCCACATGTCATTCTACGACTTCACGAGGGCGAGCCGTTGGGCACTCTGTTGCTGCCGGAGCAGGATCCGCTGGCTGCGCGCAAGCAGTGGCTTGCGGCCCACTTGCAGACCCGCGGTGACATCACCATCGATGCCGGGGCAGTGCGCATGCTGCGAGAGTGCGGCAAGAGCCTGCTGCCGGTCGGCGTGAAGGCGATCTCCGGGACTTTCTCCCGTGGCGAGATGGTGGTTTGCAGTGATGAGGCCGGCAGGTCAGTCGCGCACGGTCTGGTCAACTATGGCCATGAAGAGGCGGTCAAGTTGATCGGTCAGCCCAGTGGACGCATTGCTGAACTCATCGGCTACATGGGTGAGCCCGAACTGATTCATCGGGACAATCTGGTGTTGCTGTAGAGAGGCGTTTTCTGCGGGCAATAAAAAACCGGCCTTGGCCGGTTTTTTATTGCATGGCTCGGCGGTGCTTACGCCATCACTTTGCGGTCAGTGCGAGGGCCTTGATCTTGGCGCTCAGGCGGCTTTTATGGCGTGCGGCCTTGTTCTTGTGGATGATGCCTTTGTTGACCATGCTGTCGATGATCGGAACAGCGCGCTGAAATGCCTGTTGTGCCTTCTCGACATCACCCGCTTCGATCTGGTTTGCCGCTGTCTTGATGTAGGTGCGGACTTTTGAGCGAAGGCTGACGTTGTTTTGACGGTTTTTTTCCGCTTGACGGGTACGTTTCTTGGCGGAAGCAATGTTAGGCACGAATGGCTCCTCTGAGCATTGAGGTAAAACAGGCGCGCATTATCCAGATCGAGCCTGGCGCTGTCAATTGGACCGGCGGTTGAGGTCAAGCACGGTCAGCGCAGGAATTTCCGCACATAGGAGCAGCTCGCCTCGATTTTGAGCTGCTGCGTCCGCGCCCAGGCCAGGCCGGTGCGCACCAGTTTTTCGGCAATGCCACGACCGCGTATCTGTGGTGGCACGAAGGTGTGGTGGAAATTGACCACACCCTGTCGGGGCAGCAGATGGTATTCGAGCAGGGCTTCGAACTCGCCCACCTGAACGACGAAGCGTTCGTGTTCGGCTTGATGGATGACCTCCATATCGGTGCCTCCTGGGTTGTGGTCAGGACACCATGCGTAACAGACTGCACGGGATATCGACTCTAAGCGCGGTGCGGGGCTTTGTCGATAGGCACGAAAAAAACCCGGCCGCGTAAGCGGGCCGGGTTTTGCGTCTGGTTGCCGGATCGGGGTGCGCAAACGCGCCCGACGGCGGCGGATCACTTCTTCGGTGGCTGGCTGACCAGTTTTTCGGTGCGGGTGCCGACCTTGGAGAGATCGCTGATCCGCTCCCAGTTGGCAGCCACGTCTTCGACCGTCGGATGGTCGCCGAGGCTCACCTTGTCGTTCTGCAGAATCGCCGCAACGCCAAATGAGCCGCCCTGCGCCTGAATGATGACGCCGTTGGGGGCTTGGTCAGAGACCATGAAGAGTGCGCCCGGGGTGACCAGTTCGGGGGCCAGCCCTTGCGCCACTTCGCCGGGCAGCAGGTTTTCGGTCATGCGGGTGAGTGCGGCCGGTGCCAGCGAGTTGGTGTAGACGTTGTGCTTGGCTCCTTCGAGGCGCAGGGTGTTCATGAAGCCGACCATGCCCAGTTTGGCGGCGCTGTAGTTGGTCTGGCCGAAGTTGCCGAACAGTCCGGAGCCGGAGGTGGTCATCAGGATGCGGCCATACTTCTGCTCCTTCATGATCTCCCAGCAGTACTTGGTGACATAGACGGCACCCAGCAGGTGAACGTTGATGACGGCCTCGAAATCGTCGAAGGTCATGTTCGAGAAGCTTTTGTCGCGCAGGATGCCGGCATTGTTGATCAGGATGTGCACGGTGCCGAAGTGTTTGACGGCATCATCGACCATGCTCTTGGCGCCGGCCTTGTCGGAGACCGAACCGCCATTGGCGATGGCGGTGCCGCCAAAGGCGCGGATCTCGGCAACGACCGCCTCGGCCGCCTTGCTGGAGCCACCGCTGCCATCTACGGCGCCGCCCAGATCGTTTACCACCACCTTGGCGCCACGGCGCGCCAGTTCCAGTGCATGTTGCCGGCCCAGGCCGTTGCCGGCGCCGGTGACGATGGCGACTTTGCCTTCAAAGCTGATAGTCATGGTCGAGTCTCTCCTGTGTTACGATTGAATCTTTTTATTGGCTTGTTTCGCCTCGTTGCGAGGTCGCTGCTGGCAGTCGGCAGTGGCCGGACCATGCTCCAGCGCGTGGTGGTCGTGGGCCAGTGTTGCATTGCGTGTCGTTCCATGCAGGAACGGCGGACAACGGCGGTTGTGCTCTGCGCTTGAGGACGATCGAAGTCGCGCACCATTCTAGGCAACTTGCTTCTCAATTGGAACAAAGATGGATCAGGCCGAGCGGCGCAGCACAGCCCTGCTGAAATCGAGCGCGGTGGTGGCGCTGATGACCCTGCTGTCGCGCATTCTGGGCATGGTGCGCGACATCGTCGTGGCGCGGATGGTGGGCTCCAGCGCCGGGGCCGATGCCTTTTTCGTGGCCTTCAAGATCCCCAATTTTCTGCGTCGGCTCTTTGCCGAGGGCGCCTTTGCCCAGGCCTTCGTGCCGGTTCTGAGCGAGTACCGCACCCAGCGCTCGCTGGAGCAGACGCGAGAACTGATCGACAAGACCGCCGGCATGCTGACGCTGGCGCTGATGCTGGTGACGCTGCTGGCGGTGGTGGGTGCGCCGCTGCTGACCCTGCTTTTTGCACCGGGTTTTCAGCAGGATGGCGCCAAGATGGCGCTCACCACCGAGATGCTGCGCATCACCTTTCCCTATCTGTTCTTCATTTCATTGACGGCGTTCTGTGGCAGTGTGCTGAACAGTTTCGGCCGTTTTGCCGTGCCGGCGGTCACGCCGATCTTTCTGAACCTGACCATGATCGCGGCGGCACTCTGGCTGGCGCCGCGGCTCGATGTGCCGGTCCACGCATTGGCCTGGGGGGTGCTGGCGGCTGGCTTGGTGCAGCTGCTGTTCCAGTTTCCGTTTCTGCTCCGGCTGGGGCTGCTGCCGCGGCCGCGGCTCGACTGGCGCCATGCGGGGGTGCGGCGGATCGGCCGGTTGATGACGCCTGCGATCTTCGGGGTCTCGGTGAGTCAGATCAATCTGCTGCTCGACACCATCCTCGCCTCGTTTCTGGAGACGGGCAGCGTCTCCTGGCTCTACTACTCCGACCGCCTGGTGGAGCTGCCGCTGGGGGTGATCGGCATCGCCATCGCGACCGTGATCCTGCCGGTGCTGTCACGCCGCGCGGCACGGCAGGAGATCGAGGCCTTCTCCGCCACGCTCGACTGGGGATTGCGCGGCGTACTTTTGATCGGTCTGCCGGCGACCGTGGCGCTGGTGCTGCTGGCGGAGCCGCTGATCTTCACCTTTTTCCAGTATGGCGAAATGGGATTGCGCGATGTCGAAAAGAGCGCGTTCAGCCTGAAGTTCTATGCGTTGGGTCTCATTGCCTTCATGTCGATCAAGGTGGTGGCGACCGGCTACTTTGCCCGGCAGGACACCCGCACACCGGTACGCATCGGCATCATCGCGATGGTGGCCAACATGCTGCTCAACCTGCTGCTGATCTGGCCGTTGCAGCATGCCGGGCTCGCGCTCGCGACCGCCCTGAGCGGCTGGCTCAACGCCGGACTGCTGCTGCGGGGCCTGCTGACCGGACGGATCTATCGGCTGGCGACGGGCTGGCTGCCCTTCGTGTTGCGCATCGCGCTGGCCAATCTGTTGATGGGTGCGCTGCTGTGGTGGCTGTCGCCCGAAGCTTCGGTGTGGGCCGCCTGGGGCGTCTGGCAGCGGGTCGAGCGGGTGACGCTGCTGTGCATCGGTGGATTCACCGGCTATCTGCTGGCATTGCTGCTGCTGGGCGAACCGCTGATCAGGTCGACACTGTCGGCACTCCTGAGGCGTGCGGTGGCCGCACGGGGCGGGCCGTGATGTTGCGCTATAATCGGCCACTTTTGATGGTCGATCACGACAGGCCAGCGGCCAGGGTTCGAGAGGCGTCATGGAGCTGATTCGCGGAATGCACAACCTGAGGCCACGGCATCGCGGCTGCGTGGCCACCATCGGCAATTTCGATGGTGTGCACTGCGGCCATCAGCAGATCCTGCACGCTCTGCGACTGCGCGCGGCCGAGTTGGACTTGCCGTCGATGGTGATCACCTTTGAGCCGCAACCACAGGAGTTCTTTGCCGGGAATCAGGCGCCGCCGCGACTGACCCCCTTTGCCCACAAGATGGCACTGCTGCGACAGCAGGGGATCGATCGGGTGCTCTGCCTGCGCTTCAACCGTCACCTCAGCGGCATGGCGGTGGATGAGTTCATCGACCGGCTGCTGGTCGATGGCGTTGGCGTGCGCCATCTGATCGTCGGCGATGATTTCCGCTTTGGCCATCAGCGCCAGGGCGACTACCACGCACTCTGTGTCGCGGGGGAACGCTTTGGTTTCACCGTTGCCAACACCGACACCGTGGTGGCGCTGCAGCAGCGCATCAGCAGCAGCCGCATCCGCGAACGGCTGGGCGAGGCCGATCTGGATGAGGCCGAGCTCCTGCTGGGGCGACCCTATGCGTTCTGTGGTCGGGTCATCGAAGGGCAGAAGCTGGCACGACAGCTCGGTTTTCCCACCGCCAACCTCTCCTTGCGGGGGCGCCGTCCCGCCCTCAACGGCGTCTTCGCCGTCGAGGTGGAGTTGGAGGGTGTGCAGCATCCCGGGGTCGCCAACGTCGGCATGCGGCCGACGGTGGGTGGTTTGCAACCGCTGCTCGAGGTCCATCTACTCGATTACGACGGCCGGCTCTATGGCCGCAGACTGACGGTGACCTTTCGCAAGCATCTGCGGGCGGAGCGCAAGTTTGCCGACCTTGCCGCGCTGACGGCGGCGATCGCCGCCGATGTGGCCGCAGCCCGCCACCACTTCGACACTGTTGCGTCGGGCTGATGAGATTGCCGACGACCGGTCACCGCTGTTTCAGGAGTATCGATTCCGTTCATGAGTAGCTACAAAGAGACCCTCAACCTGCCGAAGACCAGCTTTCCGATGAAGGCGAACCTGGCGCAGCGTGAACCGCAACTGCTCAAGCAGTGGCAGACGCAGCAGCTCTATCGGCAGATCCGCCAGGTCAGCGCCGGCCGTCCGCGCTACCTGCTGCACGATGGCCCACCCTATGCCAATGGCGAGATTCACCTTGGTCACGCGGTCAACAAGGTGCTCAAGGACATCATCGTCAAGGCCAAGGGGTTGAGCGGGTTCGATGCGCCCTATGTGCCGGGATGGGACTGCCACGGCCTGCCGATCGAGCTCAATGTCGAAAAGAAGATCGGCAAGGCCGGACACAAGGTGTCGGCGCGGGCATTTCGGGCTGCCTGCCGTGACTATGCCAGCAAGCAGATCGACCGGCAGCGGCAGGATTTCATCCGCCTCGGCGTGCTGGGTGACTGGGACGATCCCTACCTGACGATGGCACCCCGGTTCGAGGCCGACATCATCCGCACGCTGGGGCGCATCATCGACCGTGGCCACCTGCTGCGCGGCTTCAAGCCGGTGCACTGGTGCATCGACTGCGGCTCGGCGCTGGCCGAGGCCGAGGTGGAGTATCAGGAGCAGCGCTCGCCGGCGATCGATGTCCGCTTCGTCGTGGCCGAAGAGGAGCGCTTTCTGGGCGCGTTCCGGGAACTGACCGAGGAGCCCGGGCGCGGCCCGGTCTCGGTGGTGATCTGGACCACGACACCCTGGACGCTGCCGGCCAACCAGGCGGTCGCACTCAATCCACGGCTCGACTATCTGCTGGTGACTGCATCGGGGCCGCAGGGTCCGGAGCGCTGGGTGCTGGCCGAGCCGCTGGTGGCCGCGGTGATGGCCCGCGCCGGCATCGAGCACTACCGCATCATCGGTCGCACGCCGGGCAGCGACCTCGAAGGGCAGTGGCTGCTGCATCCGTTCCTGGCGCGCCAGGTGCCGGTGATCCTGGGTGAACATGTCACGGCCGAAGCCGGGACCGGTGCGGTGCACACCGCCCCGGGCCACGGTCTGGAGGATTATCAGGTCGGCCTGAAGTATGGGCTCGAAGTGCTGAATCCGGTCGATGACCGCGGCTGTTTCAAGGCGGACACCGAGTTTCTGGCCGGCCTCAATGTCTTTGCCGCCAACGAACAGGTGATCACGCTGCTGAGCGAGCGCGGCCGGCTGCTGGCCAACCGGCCGCTGAACCACAGCTATCCGCACTGCTGGCGGCACAAGACGCCGGTGATCTTTCGCGCCACCCCGCAGTGGTTCATCGCCATGCAGCAGCAGGGGCTGCTCGATGCCGCCGAGGCTGCGCTCGAAGGGGTGATGTTCGAACCGGCCTGGGGCCGCGCGCGGATGAGCGCGATGTTGAACGGCCGGCCCGACTGGTGTGTCTCCCGCCAGCGCGCCTGGGGGGTGCCGATTCCGCTCTTCATCCATCGCACCACCGGTGAGCTCCATCCACGCACCGCCGAGCTGATCGAGCAGGTGGCGCTGATCGTCGAGCGTGAAGGCATCGATGGCTGGTTCGAGCTCGAACCGCGCACCCTGTTGGGCGACGAGGCTGACGACTACGGCAAGATCAGCGACACCCTCGATGTCTGGTTCGATTCCGGGGTCTCTTGGGCGGCGGTGCTGGAACGGCGTGCCGAGCTGGGGTTGCCGGCCGACCTCTATCTCGAAGGCTCCGACCAGCACCGTGGCTGGTTCCAGTCCTCGCTGCTGGCGGCAGTGGCCGCGACTGGTGCGCCGCCCTATCGCGGGCTGCTGACCCACGGCTTCACCGTCGATGCCAGTGGCCGCAAGATGTCCAAGTCGCTGGGCAATGTGGTGGCGCCGCAGCAGGTGATCCAGACGCTGGGTGCCGATGTGCTGCGGCTGTGGGTCGCCGCCACCGACTACCGGGGCGAGATGACGGTCTCGGATGAGATCCTCAACCGCACCGCCGACTCCTACCGCCGCATTCGCAACACCGCCCGCTACCTGCTGGCCAACCTCGATGGCTTCGACCCGGCGCAGCATCGGGTGCCGGTGGCCGAGATGGTGGCGATCGACCGCTGGGTGGTGCGGCGCGCGCTGGCATTGCAGGAAGAGCTGATCGCTGCCTACGACAGCTTTCAGTTCCATCTGATCTACCAGAAATTGCACAACTTCTGCGTCACCGACCTAGGTGGCTTCTACCTCGACATCATCAAGGACCGCAAATACACCACGCCGGCCGACTCGCTGCCGCAACGCTCGACCCAGAGCGCCCACTACCATGTGATCGAAGCGATGGTGCGCTGGCTGGCGCCGATCCTCAGCTTCACCGCCGAGGAGATCTGGCAACATCTGCCGGGCAGCCGGTCACCCTCGGTGTTTCTGGAGCAGTGGTACCGGCTGCCGGAGCTGGAGCGGCTGCAGGATCCATTCAGCTTCGATGACTGGCAGCGCATCATGCGGGTCAAGGAGGCGGTCAACCGCGAACTGGAGCGTGCCCGCAGCGAGGGTCGCATCGGCGGCAGTCTGGAGGCCGAGCTGCGGCTGCATCTGGCCGAGCCGCTGCGCGTGCATCTGGCCCGCCTGGGCGACGAACTGCGTTTCGTGCTGATCACCTCGGCCGTCGAACTGCTGCCGCTGTCGAGCGATGCCGCGCCGGTGCCGGCGGTCGAGAGCGAGCTGCCCGGACTCTGGATCGAGGTGGCGCGCTCGCCGCACACCAAGTGCGTGCGCTGCTGGCACCATCGGCCCGAGGTGGGAACCATCGCGGCCCATCCCGAACTGTGCGGCCGCTGCGTCGACAATGTCGAGGGTCCGGGTGAGGCACGGCACCATGCCTGAGGCGCGCATCCAGCCGGCTGACCTGCTGCGGATGCTCTGCTGGCTGCCGCTGGCGCTGCTGGTCGTTGCCATCGATCAGTGGAGCAAAGCGTGGATCGTCGCCAATTTCGCGCTCTATCAACCGCGGCCGATCCTGTCTTTCTTCTCGCTGATACATGCCCGCAATGAAGGGGCCGCCTTCAGCTTTCTGCATGACGCCGGCGGCTGGCAGCAGGGGTTCTTCATCGCCATTGCCGGTGTGATCAGTGGCGCGATTCTGTTCTGGCTGCTGCGTCTGCCACGTTCGGCCCACTGGCAGCGCATCGCGCTGCTGCTGATTCTGGGCGGCGCGCTGGGGAACCTGTGGGACCGGCTGACGCTGGGCTACGTCATCGATTTTTTGCTTTTCCATTATGAAGCGCACGCATTTCCGGTGTTCAATGTGGCCGACAGTGCCATCACCGCAGGGGCCACCATGCTGATTCTTGAAACTCTGTTCTGCGCCACCCCTTCGTCGCGAGCGGCCAACCATGGGCAGTGAGGCCATCGGCGCCGGCAGCCGGGTCAGGCTCTGCTTTTCGCTGGCGACGGCAGAAGGCGAGCTGATCGACTCCAACTTTGGTGGTCCCGGTGCCGAGCTGGTGCAGGGAGACGGCGCGCTCCCTGGTTATTTCGAAACCTGTCTGCTGGGACTGGTGGCCGGTGATCGGCGCAGCTTTCAGGTTGCGCCCGAGCAGGGCTTTGGCGCAGTCAATCCAGCCAATCGGCAATGGTTCAACCGTGACCGTTTCAGCGCCGATCTGACGCTGGAACAGGGCGTGGTGATCTCGTTCGCCGACCCCGGTGGTGGTGAGCTGCCCGGAGTGGTGCTGGCGGTCGAGGCCGATCGGGTCTGCATCGATTTCAACCACCCGCTGGCCGGCATGACACTGCTGTTCGAGGTGGAGATCCTGTCGGTCGACAATGGTCAGGCAGAGGAGGGGCGGCAGTGAAAGTGCTGCTGGCCAACCCGCGCGGCTTCTGTGCCGGTGTCGACCGGGCGATCGAGATCGTCAACCGGGCGCTCGATCTGTTCGGCACGCCGATCTATGTCCGCCATGAGGTGGTGCACAACCGCCATGTCGTCGACACTCTGCGCGAACGTGGGGCAATCTTCGTCGAAGAGGTCGAGGAGATTCCTGAAGGCGCCACCGCCATCTTCAGCGCCCATGGCGTGTCGCGGGCGGTGCGACAGGCGGCCGAAGCGCGCCGGCTGCGGCTGTTCGATGCCACCTGTCCACTGGTGACCAAGGTGCACATGGAGGTGGCCCGTCTGAGCCAGCGCGGCATCGACTGTGTGCTGATCGGTCATGCCGGCCACCCCGAGGTGGAGGGCACCATGGGGCAGTATGATCTGACCTTGGGCGGCGCCATTCATCTGGTCGAATCTTTGGCGGATGTCGAACGGCTGCAGGTGCGCGATCCGGCACGGCTTGCCTATGCGACCCAGACCACGCTGTCGCTCGATGACACCGCCCGCATCGTCGCTGCGCTGCGGGCGCGTTATCCGCTGATTGGCGGACCGCGCAAGGAGGACATCTGCTACGCCACCCAGAACCGGCAGGATGCGGTGCGGGCACTGGCGCAGGAGGTCGACCTGCTGCTGGTGATCGGTTCGCCCAACAGCTCCAACTCCAACCGCCTGCAGGAGTTGGCGCAACGCATGGGGGTGGCCGCCTACCTGATCGAGAACGCCGGCGCGCTGCAACCGGACTGGTTGCGGGGGTGCCGCAAGGTCGGGGTCACCGCCGGCGCCTCGGCGCCCGACGTGCTGGTGCGACAACTGATCGACCGGCTGCTGGCGCTGGGGGCCGACAGTGTCGAAGAGCGTGCCGGGCGCAGCGAGGAGGTGGTCTTTTCACTGCCGCGCGAGTTGAAGTGGCAGGAAGCGCAGGGGACTCCGCCATGACTCCCCGGCAGCGTATCGCGACTGCCGGCGGCTTCACGCTGATCGAACTGCTGCTGGTGGTGGGGCTGCTGCTGACGCTGCTGGTGATGGGCGTGCCGAGCTGGCGGGGCAGCGTCGAGCGCAGCGAGGTGGGCAAGATTCAGCAGGATTTGCAGCGCGACCTGGCGCTGGCCCGCAGCGAGGCGGTGCGCCGCGGCAATTCGGTGACGCTGCGTTGCGCCAACTGCAGTGCCGGTCCGCCGGTGGTGGGCTGGGAGAGCGGCTGGACACTGTTCAGTGATCCGAACGAGAATCAACTGCTCGATGCCGGCGAAGAGCTGATTCGTCAGCATGAAGCGATGCCGGAGGCGACGGTGCGGCTGTCGGCCAATCCCTCCAACCGCCTCAGCTATCAGGCCAGCGGCACCATGGCCGGAATCGGTGGCACCTTCACGGTCTGCCCGCGCCGCGCCGATGTCCTGCAGGCGCGCGGGTTGATCTACAACAGTGGTGGACGCGTCCGGGTCCACGGGCCGAACGACACCGCACTGAGCTGCCCCTGACCGCGCACGCGTCCGGGTCCACGGGCCGAACGACACCGCACTGAGCTGCCCCTGACCGCGCGCCACCCCGCAGCCTTCACGGCTGGGTTTCAGAAGATTTTGCCGGTGGCTGGATGGCGCTCTGTTCAAAAGTGGTGTCGACACGACCGGCCCCCGCCTGCAGTTGCAGCTGATAGCGGTCGAAGGCGGCAAAGATGTCCTGGATCGAGGCATTGTCGCGAATTGGGAACACTTCGCGAAACGCCTCCATCAGTTCATCGAAGTCGCGCAGCCAGAGCGACTTCTGCATGTCCTTCACCACCATCTTCGCCCGTGGCTGCAGGCTGAGCGCGATGCTCAACAGTGGCTGAGGTCGCAGATCGGTCTCGCGCCGCAGCCGCTGGATGCGGTTGAAGACGCGGGTTCGCAGGCGCTCCTTCGGCAACTCATGGTCAAGGGGAGAAGGCGGGGCGTCGTGGCGCAGCGTCTCTTCGGCCAGCGATCCCCAGGAGCGGTAGCCAAACAGCAGCGCCGTGTAACGCTTGGCGTCAATCAGGCTCAGCTGTGGATGGCGGGTGGCGATGTCCCGCACTGTTCTCATCGGATGGTCCATCGAGTCGAAATGGACCTTCTCCTGCTCACATCGGCGCTGTTCCATGGGGATCCCCCGGTGAAGTAGGCGTGATGACGCTCGCAGTGTAGTGCGCAGCCGGGTGGTTGTGGAAGGGGCGACAGCAGAAATTCGGCAGCGCTCTGTTGGCAGCGGGTGACCCGGCAGACGCGTGGTGACCGCGATCGGGCAGTTCGGATCAATGTGCCGCCGCAGTGTGGGATTCGGCTTCGTTGATCCGCTGTGCAAAGGCGTCACCGACACTGTCGATGTAACTGGCGGTGATGTGCCTTGTATCGCGAAACACGATCCGTCCTTCCCGTGCCGCCTCGCACAGTTGCGCTGGACAGATCAGGGCATTGAGGTCGAGCATCCGTACATTCGGGTAGGCGCCTGTGGCCTGGCTGACCCAGGCGAAGATGGCGTCGTCGTGGCTGTTGCTGGCCGGTGCACTGCACGCCGGCGGGGCAGGCAGCAGCGGACTGCGCCAGGCATGGCGGGCCAGACAGTCTGGACCGTCAAATGGCAGGGCAGGTGTGGCGCGCAGAACGAACACCTGTTCGGCAGCGGCCGACAGCGCTCCCAGCGTGCGTCGCGAGCCCTCTCTCCATTGGGCTTCGGTGAAGGGGTAGGTCGTGGTCGATCCGGTCACGATCACCTCGGGGCGCAGGCTGTTCGCCGCTGCCAGTGCGGCTGCGCGCCACTGTTCGCACTCGATGTAGTGCCTGCCGATGCGTGGATAGAAGTAGCCTTCATCGACCATCGGGCAGGCCGATTTGGTGAGGACCAGGACGCGCCAGCCTTGCTCGGCATAGGTGCGCATGACGGCGGGGAACCACTGCACCGTCACGCTGTCGCCGAGCAGCAGCACGGTCTGTTTGCCCTGCGCATTCCCGAATGCGCAGACACGCACCTGGGCAGAGCGGTACCACTCGTCGCAGTCGGGCACTGCATAGAGCGCTGGCAGGTCGGAACGCACGGCGACGTAGGGCTGCTGCGACGGTGCGCCCATCCAGTCGACCGCCTTGCTTTGCCACAGGTTTCCCAGCAGCACCGTGCCGCCCATCAGCACGGCCGAGCCCAGCACGGTGGTCAGCGGTCGAGCGGCGATGAGCCTGCTGTGCCGCAGTGGGGATTCCACCCAGCGATGGCTGAGGTAGGCCAGTGCGAGACTGACACCCAGGTCATGGGGTGCACCGGCCGCCCGGCGATGGCCACGGTGGCGCCGAGCAGCAGCGCCGGCCAATGCCACAGATACCAGGAGTAGGAGAGCTCTCCAAGCCGTTGCAGCGGCGGCAGCGACAGCAGTCTGCTCACGCCGAGGGCCGCGGTGGTCTGGGTGCCGGCGGCCAGTATCAGTGCGGTTCCGATCGATGGCAGCAGGGCCCAGCCGCCGGGGTAGGCGTGGTGCCGGTCGAGGAACAGTCCGCTGCCCAGCACCAGCAGCAGACCGAGCCAGCCGGCCACCCTGCGCGCAAGAAAGTCCGATCCAGGTGCAGTCAGGCTCTGTGCTGAGCCTGCCGTTCTGGAGAAGGTGAGCAGGGTGATTGCACCCAGCGCGAACTGCCAGGCCCGCGAGGGCATCAGATAAAAGCCTTGCGTCGGCTGCACATAGGTCAGAAAGATCGACAGCGCCAGGCAGAGCAGCATCGTGGCCAACATGCCGCCACGCAGCCGCTGCCAGTTGCGATGACCGCCCTGCCATGACCAGCTGCCGAGCAGAAACAGCACCCACAGAGGCCATGCCAGATAGAACTGCTCCTCGACCCCCAATGACCAGGTGTGCAGAAAGAGGCTGCTCTCGGCGCCGGTGCCGAAATAGTCGAGCTGGGCCGAGTTGAAGTGCAGGTTGCTGAGCCAGAGCGAGGCGGCCACTGCCGCCTTGGCCTGTCCCGGCTGCTCGGAAGGGCCCAGCAGCAGGATGGCCAGCAGACTGCTGCCGCACAGCATGAGCAGCAGTGCGGGCAGCAGGCGGCGCAGGCGCCGCGCATAGAAATCGAGCAGAGCGATTCGGCCAGTGCGGTCGATCTCCTGCACCAGCAGACCGGTGATCAGGTAACCCGAGAGCACGAAGAAGACATCCACGCCGATGAAGCCGCCCTGCAGCCAGGGCAGGCCGGCATGCGCGGCCACCACCAGCATCACCGCGACCGCGCGCAACCCCTCGATGTCGGCACGGTAGCCAAGGCGGTAACCGTGGAGCTCCGGGACGGAGGCTGCATTCAGCATGGTGGGCTTGGGTTCGAAGTTCAAGGGCGCTCCCTGCCGATCGCCATCAGTCGATCAGGCCGCTGGCCGGCTGCGTCAAAAAGCCCCATCGAGCCGAATCGAGAGGCAGGATGCAGCAAAGGATAGCAGCCGTGGGCGAAGACGGTGCAGCCTTGCCGCTGTCGCAGCGCACCCCTCAAATGGTGCGGGAGAAGCGCTGCTCGACGCTCTGCTGCGCCAGATAGCGGTCGAACACCATACAGATGTTGCGAATCAGCAACTTGCCGCGCGGTTTGATGGTGATTTGTCGCGCATCGAGCTCCAGCAGCTCATCCTCGATCATCGGCTTCAGTGCCTTGATCTCGCTGTTGAAATAGCTGCTGAAGTCGATGCGGTGGTCGCGCTCGATGGTGGCGATGTCGAGCTGGAAGTGGCAGATCAGGGCGGTGATGACCGCGCGGCGCAGCAGGTCGTCCGCATCGAGTTCGACGCCGCGAAAGAGCGGCAACCGGCCCTGATCGATCGCGGTAAAGTACTCGGCTTCGCTGCGGCAGTTCTGGCTGTAGCTGCTGCCGAGCATGCTGATCGCGCTGATGCCGAGGCCCAGCAGATTGCAGTGGGCATGGGTCGAGTAGCCCTGAAAGTTGCGGTAGAGGTCGCCGCGCTGCTGCGCCCGGGTCAGTGCGTTGTCGGCCTTGGCGAAGTGGTCCATGCCGATGTAGACATAGCCGGCATCGGTCAGCCGCTCGATGGCGAGTCGCAGGATGGCCAGCTTCTCGGCTGGCGCTGGCAGCTCCAGCGCGTTGATGCCGCGCTGCTGCTTGAACAGCTCCGGCATGTGGGCGTAGTTGAACAGCGACACCCGGTCGGGCGCGATGTCGATCAGGGTGTCGAGGGTGGTGGCGAAGGAGGCGACGCTCTGGCGCGGCAGGCCGTAGATCAGGTCGATGCTGAGCGAGTCGAAGCCGGCGGTGCGGGCGGCGTCGATGGCGCGACGGGTGATCGCCTCGGGCTGGATGCGGTTGACCGCCTGCTGCACCCGCGGGTCGAAATCCTGCACGCCGAGGCTCAGGCGGTTGAAGCCGAGCTGGCGCAGCAGATCAATGGTGGCAGGCGGCGCCTCGCGCGGATCGATCTCGATCGAGAACTCCCGGGTCGCCGCCTGGCTCAGCGTGAAGTGGCGATCGATCGCCTGCATCAGCGCGCTGATCTGCGCCGGCGTGATGAAGGTGGGTGTGCCGCCGCCCCAATGGAGCTGCTCGACCTGGGTGCCGGCCACCAGTTCGGCCTGCATCGCCAGTTCGCGCTGGAGCCGGTCGAGGTAGGGTTGGGCGCGGCTGCGGTCCTTGGTGACGATCTTGTTGCAGGCGCAGTAGTAGCAGATGGTGCTGCAGTAGGGCAGGTGGACATAGAGCGACAGCGCCGGGGTCAGCGCCGCGGCGTTGCGTGCGTGACGGCTGTGGTCGGCCGCGGTGAAACCACTGTGGAACTGGGTCGCGGTGGGGTAGGAGGTGTAACGCGGTCCGGGCCGGTCGTAGCGGTTGATCAGTTCCGGGTCGAACAGCAGTTCGTGCGAGTGCATCGTGGGTATCCGGTCGTGGTGGTGAATACAAGGTGCAGCCTACCGCAAAGCCCGCTTCTGCTGGATGATCCATGTCAACAGTCGCCATCACCCGGGGTGGAGTGTCGCGATCAATCTTTTATCATGGTGCCGTCATGCCCAGCTTCGGCTGGGAAACGCCCGCAACCCCTGTTCAGGATTCTCCGCATGAGTTCAACATCCGCCGCACCTGCCGTCGGCATCATTGTCAATCCGATGTCGGGGCGGGACTACCGCCGGCTGGCCGCCCGGGCCGACACCGTCAGCCACGAGGCCAAGCGCAATCAGATCGCCCGGGCGGTGGTGGGGGCGATCGCGGCTGGCGCGCGCCGCATCCTGGTGCCCTATGAGCCGCGGCGGCTGGCCACCGGTGCGGTGGAGCAGCTCGATTTCGCCGTGGAGTTCGAGCGCATCGAGACGCCGATCCTGCACAAGTCGATCGACACCACGCGCGCCGTCGAGGCGATGCGCGAGCGCGGTGCGGTGGCGCTGCTGGTGCTGGGTGGCGATGGCACGCACCGGGTGGTGACCAAGGCGTGGCGCGAAGCGCCGATGGTGGCGGTCTCGACCGGCACCAACAACGTCTTTCCCACCATGCAGGAGCCGACCCTGGCCGGCATGGCCGCCGGTCTGGTCGCCTCGGGCGGCATCACGTTGGCGGAGTGTGCCGAGCGCGCCAAGGTGGTCGAGGTCGAGATCGAGGGCGAGGCCGGCGATCTGGCGCTGATCGACGCGGTGCTGCTGCAGAACGACTCACTCGGCAATCTCGCCCCCTTCGCCAGCGACAAGCTGCGCACCATCGTGCTGGCGCGGGCCGAACCGGCCTCGGTGGGCATCTCGCCGCTCGGCGGGCTGCTGCACCCCTGTGGCGCGGAGGATGAGTTCGGCGTGACGGTCAACTTCTGCACCCATGCGCAGGGCGGGCGACTGCTGCGTGCCCCCTTCTCGCCCGGACTGATCCGCACCGTCCATGTCGCCGATTCGCGCCCGGTGCCGCTGGGCGAGCCGATCGAGGTGACCGGGCCGGCGCTGCTGGCTTTCGACGGTGACCGCGAACGGCAGCTGGCGCCGGGCCAGCGCGCCTGGTTGCGGGTGGTGCGCAGTGGCCCCTGGGTGATCGACAGTCGCAAAGCGCTGCATCTGGCGGCCGAGCGCGAGCTGATGCTCGATCTCGACCACTGGTTCGATGCCTATGATGGCGTTGCCGGCAAGAGCGGCTGCTGCTGATGAGATTGGTGCATCCGATGGTCGGAGATGTCGCGGCGCCGGACATGGCACCGCTGCCCTGCATCATCGATGTCGAGGCGTCCGGTTTTGGTGCCGGCAGCTATCCGATCGAAATTGGATTCGTCCTGCCCACAGGCCGGGCCCACTGCTATCTGCTGCGGCCACTGCCTGATTGGGGCCACTGGGATGCCACTGCCGAACGGATTCACCGCATCGACCGCGCGACGCTGCTGCGCCACGGGCGGGCGTTGCCCGAGGTGGCCGATGCGTTGAACCACCATTTGCAGGGCAGCAAGGTCTACACCGATGCCTGGGGGCAGGACATGGCCTGGCTGGCACTGCTGTTCGACAGTGCCGGGGTGAAGCAGCGCTTTGTGCTGGAGTCGATTCGTGCGTTGCTGAGCGATGCCCAGGCGGCGGCCTGGTCTGGCATGAAGCAGCAGGCGATGGTGGAGCTGCGGCTCGACCGCCACCGGGCGAGCCATGATGCACGCATCATCCAGTTGGCCTACCGCAAGAGCAGAGTGCTGTGATGGAGGGGGTTCCGATGGTCTATCGTTTCACCGGTCAGTTCACCCTGCACCGGCCGTTGATGGATCTGCTGACGCCGATCGACATGAGTGGTCTGGCGATTGCCATTCTGCGCTCGCCGCAGGGGCCGCATGTGCTGGTGTCGCGCATCCGTGGAGTACAGATCGACATGGCGGCACAGCCCGGGCCTGATTACCACTTCTCGGGTCAGATCGAGGCAGAGCGGCCGGTGGCCGAGTCGGTGCTGCATCGGCTGTCGCTCGCCTTCACCGCCGACCGCATCGCCCACCGCTTCGAATTGCTGAACGATGCGGGCGAGCCGTTGCAAAGCTTTCAGGGGTTGCCGCCCCAATAGCCGCTCACCGATCGAGCAGGTGCTGTTTTCACGCGGAGCACCTAGGCAATCCGGGTTAGAATTGCGCGCTTGTCACGCGCCGGCCAGCAGTTCTGGATCAGGCGCTTCACCGAGCAAAAGAGGTAAAGGGTGGATGTCTGACAGTGCGCAGAGCGACGGGCAGGGCAGGGGTTATCTGATCGATGATCCGCGCTACTACAAGGCGACGGTGGAGGATTCGCTGACTCGCATTCCCCATTCGGCGGTATTGGGGCTGGAGATCGTCTCGATCGAGCGTGATGTGGCGATTTTGCGGCTGCCCTACAGCGACCGGCTGATCGGCAATCCGGTGAGCCGCACCGTGCATGGTGGTGCGGTGCTGTCACTGGTCGACAGTGCCAGCGGCAAGGCGGTCTTCTGTGCGGTGCCCGCGCCCGAGACCATCGCCACCCTCGACCTGCGCATCGATTACCTGAAGCCACCACAGCCGGAGCAGGATCTGTTCTGCCGTGCCGAGTGCTACAAGCTGACCCGCAGCGTGGCCTTCGTGCGGGCCGAGGTCTACCATCAGCCGGGTGATCCGATCGCGCACAGCGTCTCCACCTTCATGCGCTCATCCAGCAGTATCGCCAACTCGACGATGGAGCCGAGCCGATGAATCTGCCGCAGATTTTTGCCGAGGCACGCCGGACTGGCGACTATGGCGAGGTCAATGAACTGATCCCCTATGCCAAACTGCTGGGCATTCGCATCGAGCAGCCCGACGCGGCATCGCTGCGCTTCGTGCTGCCTTACCAGTGGGACAACGTCGGCAACGTCAAGCTGCCGGCGATCCATGGCGGGGTCATCGCCGGCCTGCTGGAGAATGCCGCGACCCTGCATCTGCTGTGGGCGATGGAGTCGACCACCATGCCCAAGCCGATCGATGGCAACATCGACTACCTGCGCTCCGGGCGCGCGCTCGAAACCTACGCCCAGTGCCAGGTCACCAAGCAGGGGCGACGCATCGCCAATGTCGCGGTCAAGGCGTGGCAGGAGGATGCCGACCGGCCGATTGCGGTGGCCCGCTACCACTTCAAGGTGACGCCAAGCTGATGGAAAGAGATGCCGCACTGCTGCTGCCGACGCTGACCCGCATCGCCGAGGCGCTGGAGCGGCTGACCCCGCGCCCGCCGGCCGCAATCGACTGGAGCCAGACCCTGGCCGCGCACTGGCTGGTTGGCAGTGGCGGTGGTGTGCTGGCCCCGCTCAAGACACGGACGATGCGACTCGACGACCTGTTGGGGGTGGAGCGGCAGAAGGCGACGCTGCTGGCCAACACCCGCCACTTTCTGGCCGGTCTGCCAGCCAACCATGCGCTGCTGTGGGGGTCGCGCGGCACCGGCAAATCCTCGCTGGTGCGGGCGCTGCTGCACGACTGCGCCGGGCAGGGCCTGCGCATGGTCGAGGTGGAGAAGAGCCACCTGTGCGATCTGCCGCTGATCATCGCGCAACTGCGCGACAGCACGCACCGCTTCATCCTCTATTGCGACGACCTCTCCTTTGCCGAGGGCGACCCGGCCTACAAGGTGCTGAAGAGTGTGCTGGATGGCTCGCTCGACAGTGCCAGCGAGCAGGTGCTGATCTATGCCACCTCCAACCGGCGCCATCTGCTGCCTGAATACATGGATGACAACCGCGCGGCGCGCATGGTTGGTGAGCTGCTGCACGAGAGCGAGAGCAGCGAAGAGAAGATCTCGCTTTCAGATCGCTTTGGGCTCTGGCTGTCGTTCTACCCCTTCGATCAGACGCAGTATCTCGACTGTGCCCGCCACTGGTGCGAGCGGCTGGCGGCCGAGCATGGGCTGGCATTGCAGTGGAACGGTGAGGTCGAACAGGCGGCACTGCTCTGGTCGCGCAGCCGGGGTCATCGCAGTGGCCGTGCCGCCGAGCAGTTTGCGCGCGATCAGGTGGCCGGTCGGCTCGTTGCGGCGCGATTGAGCCTGCACAAATCCGGCTGATGCAAGGCGCCGGGATGGGCTCCGGCACTGGCGCTCAATGCGTGGCTTCAGAGCCGGAGTGCGGTTCGGCGTGGCGTTCGCGGATTGCCAGCACGGCATCGAGGTTGGCAATGAACAGATCGACCAGCCGGCCATCGAAGTGGCGGTCGCGCTCGGCCTGCAGCAGTTCGATCGCCTTGGGGATCGGCCAGGCCGCCTTGTAGGGGCGCTCGCTTGTCAGGGCGTCGAACACATCGGCCACCGCGACGATGCGCCCCACCAGCGGGATCGACTCGCCGCGCAGCGCATGGGGGTAGCCGCTGCCATCCCACTTTTCATGGTGGGTCAGGGCAATCTCGCGTGCCACCACCAGCAGTGGCGCACTGCTGCCATCGAGCAGGTCGGCGCCGATCTGGGCGTGCTGTTTCATGGTCTCCCACTCCTCGGCGTTCAGCTTGCCCGGCTTGAGCAGAATCTGGTCGGGAATGCCGATCTTGCCGATGTCGTGCATCGGGCTCGCCTGCAGCAGCAGTTCGGCCTCGCCGTCGCTCATGCCGGCACAGCGCCCCAGCAGTTCGGAGTATTTGCTCATGCGGATGATGTGCAGGCCGGTCTCGTTGTCGCGGAACTCGGCGGCGCGCCCCAGCCGGCGGATGATCTCCAGGCGGCTGTCATGCAGCTCCTGGGTGCGCTCGGCGACCCGCTGCTCCAGCAGGATGTTGTCGTTGCGCAGACGCGCTTGCAGCAGATGGGTCTCCAGCGAGTTGTGCACCCGTGCCAGCAGCTCAGGAATCTCGAACGGCTTGGAAATGAAGTCGCGGGCACCCTGTTGCAGCACGTTGAGCCGATGCTCCAGCGCGGTCTGCGCCGTCAGCACCACCACGGTCGGCGGGTCGGAGAGGGTTGCCGCCATCTGCGCCATCAGTTGCAGCCCATTCAGATGGGGCATGTTGAGGTCGAGCAGCAGCAGCGCGGGGCGGTGCCGCCTGATCAACTCCAGCGCCTGCCGTGAATCGGTGGTCGAGTGCAGGGTGCGGTAGCCGGCACCGCTGAGCGTCCTTTCGACCAGCAGCACATTGGCCGGCTCGTCATCGACGATGGCGATGGCGGCGTTCTTGATCTCGGTATCGGTCAACGGTGGCATCGGAATTCACGTCCTGGATTGTGTTTTGCGCTGCTCGAGCAACCCATCGAGAATCCGCAGGAACTCCGGCACTTCGATCGGTTTGACCAGATAGTCCAGAAAGCCGGCGGTCAGGCCGCGGCGAATGTCATTCGGCATCGCGTTGGCGCTCAGTGCCAGCACCGGAATGGCTGCGGTGCGGGGTTCGTCCTGGAGCCGTTTCAGCATCTGGTAACCGTTCATGCCGGGCAGGTCGATGTCGAGCAGAATCACATCCAGAGTATTGGCATGAACTTCGATCAATTCCAGTCCGATCTCCGGGGTGCTGGCGCTGAGCAGCCGCCAGTGGGGTCGGGTGGCGACGATCTGCTCGACCAGCCGCAGGTTGGCCGGGTTGTCTTCGACATAGAGCAGCGTGGCGGCGGCCATGCTGGCTGGCAGTGCGGGGGAGGCCATTTCGGTCAGATGCGCTGCCGCGGGCGTTGCTGGTTCGATCCGTGGCAGCTCCAGCCAGAAGGTGCTGCCGATGTCGGGGCTGCTCTCCACGCCGAGTGTGCCGCCCATCGATTCGACCAGCCGCTTGCAGATCGCCAGGCCGATGCCAGTGCCTTCGATGCCCCGGGTGGCGGCATCGAGCCGCTGGAACGGCTGGAACAGCAGTGGCAGAAGCGCCTCATCGATGCCGTAGCCGGTGTCGCTCACCTCGATGCGGGCAAAGCCGGGCGAGCCACTGACCATGCGCAGCGTGACGCTGCCATGCGGGCGGTTGTACTTGATCGCATTGGAGATCAGGTTGACCAGCACCTGCTTCAGGCGGGTGCGGTCGGCCTGGAACCAGACGAAACAGACCTTGCGCGGATCCTCGCGCAGCAGGATGCCATGGTGTTCGGCCATCGGCTGCAGCAGTGCGAGTGACTCATCGATCGCCTCACAGCAGAGCACCGGCTCCAGCGACAGCGACAGTGCTCCGGCCTCGATCCTGGAGAGGTCGAGCACCTCGTTGATCAGCTCCAGCAGGTGGCGGCCGGCCTTGAGGATTTCGGCGACATCCTGCTGCTGTTCAGTGGTCAGTTCGCGCCGCAGTTGCAAAAGCTGGGCAAAGCCCAGAATCGCGTTCATCGGCGTGCGCAGCTCATGGCTCATGCTGGAGAGAAACTCCGACTTGGCCTGGTTGGCCTGCTCGGCCTCCTGCTTGGCCTGGCGCAGCGCCGCCTCGCGCAGCACCTGTTCGGTGATGTCCTGCGTCGTGCCGCTCAGTGTCAGCGGCCGGCCATCGGCCGCGAAGCTGGCCTCGGTGATCGCGCGCAGGTGGCGAACCTCGCCATCGGGGCGCAGGATGCGGTAGCTCTGTTCGGTCTTGCCATCGTGCAGCACCTGGGTTCTGAATGTCTTGATCTGGGCGAGGTCGTCGGGGTGCACACTGGCATAGAAGCGATCCAGATCGATCTGCACGGCAGGATCAATGTCAAGGATGGCATAGATCTGCTCGGAGCAGTGCAGGCGGTTGCTGGCCAGATCGAGATCCCAGTTGCCGAGATGGGCGATGCGCTGGGCATTGGTCAGGCGGGCCTGGTTGATGCGCAACTGCTCCGAGACCTCCTTGTGGACCGTGACATCCTGCACCACGCCGAGCATGTGGGTCGGTGTGCCATCGGCCAGCCGGGTGACATCGCCCTGCTCCAGCAGCCAGCGAAGGGTGCCATCGGGCCACTGCACACGGTGCTGGATCCGATACTTCTCGCCCCGCTCGATGCAGCCGCTGATCGCATCGATGACGCTTTGCCGATCCTCGGGATGGACGGCACTGATGAAGTTCTCATAGCTGGTCTCGACCACCCCCTGGTAACCGAACATCGGTGCGATCTGTTCGGACCACAGCAGTTCTCCGGTTTGAATGTTCAAGTCCCAGGTGCCGATGTTGGCGTAGTTCTGGCTGCGGCGCAGCCGCTCTTCGCTTTCACGCAGCGCATCCTCGGCCATCTTCTGCTCGGTCACATCGTTGAGCACGACGACGTAAAGGGACGTTTTATCGCCCTGCTCATCGAGAGCCCAGGAAGCAGAGAAATCACACCAGAAGGGCGTACCGTTCTTTCGGTAGAGGCAAAGCAGCAACTGCCGGACTGACTGGCCGGCGCGCAGTTGCTGCAGCGCCTCTGCTCTGCTCTGCATGTCGGTCTGTGGCCCGAACAGCAGGGCGCTGCCGCCGGCCACCAGCTCATCGGGGCTGTAACCGGTCATGCGATTCAGGGCCGGGTTGACGTAGCGAATTCGCGGATTGGCCTGACTGGCGTCCATGATGGCGATGCCGGAGGCGCTGGCACGCACCGCATGGCCCAGCAGACGCAGTGCCAGTTCGTCACGCTTCTGTGCGGTGATGTCGGTGCGAATCGAGATGTAGCGCTGGGGCCGGCCATGCTCGTCGGCAATGGGGACGATGGTGGCCTGCACCCAGTAGAGTTCGCCATCCTTGCGCCGGTTGCAGATCTCGCCATGCCAGCTCTGGCCGCGGCTGATCGTCGACCAGAGCTGCTGATAGAGTTCAGCGGGATGTTCCCCTGACTTGAGCAGGCGGTGGTTCTGCCCCAGCAGCTCCTCGCGGCTGTAGCCGCTGATGGTGCAGAACAGATCGTTGACCGCGATGATGTTGCCGGCGCGGTCGGCCTCGCTGACGATGGCATGCTGGTCCAGCACGCCCCTGACCAGCTCCAGTTGCTGGTAAAGCTGCCGCACGGTCTGCTGTTGTTGTTTGAGTTGGCGGATGCGATCGGCTTCATTGACGGCATGACGCAGGCTGCAACCGAGCAGGGCGGGAAGCAGTGTGTTCTTGTTCAGGCAGTCGAAGGCGCCCGCCTGGCGGGCGGCCTGTTCATCTTCGACATCGCTGCTGCAGGTCAGCATGATGATCGGCAGGTGGCAGCCGGCCTCGCGCGCGGCCTGCAGCAGGTCGATGCCGCGCATCCCTTGCAGCCGGCTGTTCAGCAGGCAGACACCTTGGCGGGTGGTGCAGAGCCACTCCAGTGCCCGCTGGCTGTCGGTGGTGATCTCCAGCCGGCTGGCAATGCCGGTCTCGGCCAGCACCTCGCGGATGCGGGCCAGGTCGTCGAGCTCCCTGCCCACCAGCAACAGATTCAGCGGTTCGCTGCTGGGCGAAGAGTCCACCGGAGGAACCATTCCTTTATCCTTGTTTTTATTGTTCTATCACGCCGAACGGATGGTGAAAATATAGCCTGTTCAGGCGATGCTGCCACCGCCATCGATGACGAGGGTCTGACCGGTCATGAAGCGACCGGCGGCCGAGGCGAGAAAGACCGCGGCGCCGGCGATCTCTTCGGGTTCACCGATGCGCCGCAGCGGCGTCTGTTCGGTCGATCGCTTCAGCACCTCGGGGTTCTCCCACAGAGCGCGGGAGAAGTCGGTTCGAATCAGACCGGGCGCGATGGTGTTGGCGCGCAGGTTGTGGGCGCCATATTCGACCGCCAGGTTGCGCACCAGCTGCATGTCGGCGGCCTTGGAGAGCGCATAGGTGCCGAGCACTGCCGAGCCATGCAGTCCGCCCACCGACGAGACGACGATGATCACCCCGTCGCGCCGTTCGACCATTTCCGGCGCCACCATCTGGCACAGCCAGTGGTTCGACTTGACGTTGCTGTGCAGCACCTTGTCGAAGGCGTCGTCCGGGATGGTGGCAGAGGGGCCGAAGTAGGGGTTGACGGCAGCATTGCAGACCAGGATGTCGATCTGGCCTAACTGCCGTCGGGTCTCATCGACCAACTGCTGCAACTGCCGCTTGTCGGCGATGTTGCAGGGCAGGGCAATGGCCCGGTCGGGGGCTTGATGGGTCTGATTGATCTGCTGCGCCACCTGCTGGCAGGCCTCGGCCTTGCGGCTGGAGATCACCACCCGTGCGCCCTGCTCCGCCATCGCCACGGCAATCGCCTTGCCGATGCCACGGCTCGATCCGGTGATCAGTGCCACCTTGCCGGTCAGGTCAAAGAGCGATGTCATGGCAACCTCCGCTGGTTTTGTCGATGTTTGTCTACAGGAACTTGAAGGCCGCTGCGGCGACCAGCGTCGGCAGCAGTGCCGCCAGCAGCAGTCCGAGCGGATGCACCGCGCCATCCTCGAAATGGCCGCGCAGGATCGCCATGCCGGCCGGGTTGGGCGCATTGGCGATGACGGTCAGACCACCACCGGTCACGGCGCCGGCGACCAGTGCATATTTGAACTCTTCCGACAGCCCGTCGACCAGCGAGCCGAGGTAGGTCAGGGCGGCATTGTCGGTGATGGCGGTCAGTGCCGTGGCGCCGACAAAGACGCTGTCGCTGCTCATCCCCAGCAGCAGCGGTTGCAGCCACCACTGCTGCTGGCCACCCAGCACCACCAAGCCTGCCAGAAAGAAGGCGACCAGCAGCCCTTCGCGCAGGATCAGGCGATCCTGGTGCTGCGGGTAGGCGGTGGCGACGCCGAGAAAGAGCAGAAACAGCCCCATGAAGATGGCCGGATGGTGGGCGAACAGCACGACACCGGCGAGAAAGGCCAGGTGTGCCAGCAGCAGCGGCCAAGGCACTGCCACGGTGCCCCGGCGGCTTTCGGCTGTCGGCACTCTCGCCAGCTCCCGGCGGAACAGCAGGGCGCTGCCCAGCGTGTTGACGGCCACGGCAAGCGCCGCCTTCCAGCCGAAGGTCGCCAGCATGAAGCGGCTGTCCCAGCCCCAGTGGCCCGCCACCATCAGCACCGGTGGTGCGGCATAAGACGTCAGGGTGCCGCCGATCGAGACATTGACGAACAGAACCCCCAGCGTTGCATATTTCAGCGGTGTCGAAAGGCCGCGACTTATGAGCTGATCGGCCAGAATCTGTGCCGCCTGTGTAATGGCGGCCGGCTCGGTGATTAAGGAGCCCAGCAGCGGAATCAGCCCGACCACGACGATGTAGCTGCCGAGGCTACCCGGCAGCGGCAACAGACCGATGAGGTAGCGCACGACTCCCATGACCCCCTGCAGGATCGGTCGGCTGCCGGCGATCACCATGATGGCGAACACGAACATCGGTTCGGTGAAGTTGCGTGAATCGATGTAGTGGATGGCGGCACTGCTGTCATCGATGAACAGCACCGCCGCCAGAATCAGTGCCCAGAAGCCGAAGACCACCTCGACTTCGCCCAGCAGGTGCCACAGGCCGGCATGGGCGGGGCGGGTGTGGGCCAGATGTTCGAAGAGCTTGGTCGAGAAGGTGTGGAGGATGGCCACCGCAAAGAGCGCGGCGGCAATCAGCTGGATCGGCGTGGCGGTCATTTCTGTTCCCGTTCCTGGGTCATGCGACCCGCTGCCCGCCGGGTGAGCGGGCAGGGGTGCAGTGCCCGATTCAGGCGGTGAGGCTCTGGAAGAACCGTCCCGCCTCGTCGATGGCCTTTCTGGCATCGCCGACGACCGCGGCAAAGTGGTGCCAGACATGGATCATGTCCTGCCACTCCTGCAACTGCACGGTGACCCCGGCCTTTTTGGCGCGATCGGCCACCATGCGCGCGTCATCGAGCAGGGTTTCGGCGGTTCCGACCTGGATCAGCAGCGGTGGCAATCCACTGAAGTCGCCATGGATCGGCGAGGCCAGCGGGTTCTTCGGATCGGCGCCCTTCAGGTAGATCTGGGTCCAGTTCAGCAGGTCGGGCTTGCGCACCATCGGGTCTTCATCAGCCTTGCTCTGGTGGCTGCTGCCGGTCATCTCCAGATCGGCCCACGGCGAGATGCAGAGTCCGCCGGCCGGCAGCGGCAGTCCCTGCTGCTTGAGCGCCAGCATGGTGGCCAGCGTCAGGCCGCCACCGGCCGAGTCGCCGCCCAGTACGATCTGCTGGCTGCTGTAGCCGAGGTCGAGCAGGGCGCGGTAGGCGGCCACGGCATCCTCGACCGGCGCCGGAAAGCTGTTCTCTGGTGCCAGCCGGTAGTCGATCAGATAGGCGCGGCGCCGGCTCGCCCGTGACAGATCGGAGACCAGCGTGCGGTGGGTGACGAAGCCGCCCAGCGCGTAGCCGCCACCGTGGAAGTAGAGCAGTGCCTGACGGGTGTCGGCGCCCTCGGCGGTGATCTCCTCGGCGGGCACGCCATTCAGCGCAGTGGTGCGGATGGTGACATCGGCGCCGACCGGAAAGGCGCCGCCGAGCCCTTCGTAGCGCTGGCGCATCTCTGCCACACTGGGGGTGGGTGCGTTGGGGTCGCGTCCTGAAAACATCATCGTCTTGATGGTTTCGATTTCCTGATTGGCCATGGGCGTCGTCTCCTTGGGGGTTGTTATTCTGAACGGGCTTTCGGACTCTGGGCGGTGGCCTCATGCGCGGCGGTCGGCTGGCGCGTCGGGTCGCGCTCCCAGCGCAGATCCTCGATGCGCAGTGGATAGCTGCCCTGCAGGCGGTCGGCGAAGTAGTGACGCAGCGTGCTGCTCACCACCGGAAAAGCAAGCTGTTGCCACGGAATCTCCGCCTCGCTGAAGAGCCGCACCTCGCTGCTCTCGACGCCGGCGGCAAAGTCGAGGTTGAGCAGGCGGGCGCGAAAGAACAGGTGCACCTGGGCGATCTGCGGCAGGTTGAACAGCGTGTAGAGGCCATTGATCTCGACCCGCGCCAGCGCCTCCTCCCAGGTTTCGCGCACGGCACCCTCATCGGTCGACTCGCCGTTCTCGAGAAAACCGGCCGGCAGCGTCCAGAAACCCAGACGGGGGGCGATGGCTCTCTTGCACAGCAGCACCCGTTCGCCATGGACCGGCAGGGTGCCGGTGACGACGCGGGGGTTCTGGTAGTGCACATGCCGGCAGGCGGTGCAGACATGGCGCAGGCGGTCGTCGCCGTCGGGAATCACCCTGGTCAGCGGGGCGGCGCACTGGCTGCAGTAGTTCATGCTGGGGCTATCCCGGGCGAGTGTTGCCGGGATGCTACACGTTCGGACCGGATCAGTTCAAACCGCGCTGCAAATGAATCGGGGGCGTTGCCGCCCCCGATGGGTGTCCGATCCGCTTACACCTTCTTCGGTTGGGCGGCGGCGGCCAGTGCGGCGTCGTGTGCCCGCTTCTCCTCGAAGATCGCCGGGAAGATGCGATCGAGCTCCGGCTGCGTCCAGACGTGGTCGGTCTCGTAGAGGCGGAACATCGCGTTCTGGGTGATCACGCCGGCAGCGCCGCGTCCACCATGGATCACCTGGGAGGTGATGCCAGCCCCCTTGTCGGAGACCAGCCAGCAGACGATCGGCGCAATGGCGTCGCCGCTGCTCAGTGGATCGTCGAGGGCGATCTCATCTTCTTTCTTGCCCTCGCGCGCGGCGACCAGGTCAGCGGTCATGCGGGTGGTGGCCACCGGCGAGAAGGCGTTGACGGTGCACTTGTACTTGGCCAGCTCTTGCGCCAGCGTGCGGGTGAAGCCGGCGATGCCGGCCTTGGCGGCCGAGTAGTTGCACTGGCCGAAGTTGCCCATCAGCCCGGAAATCGAGCTGAAGTTGACGATGCGGCAGTTTTCGCGGTTGGTTTCGCGAATGTAGCGGGCAAACGGCTGCGAGGTGGTGAAGGTGCCTTTCAGATGCACGGCGATCACCAGATCCCACTCCTCTTCGGTCATCTTGAAGATGGTCTTGTCGCGCAGAATGCCGGCGTTGTTGACCAGAATGTCCATCTGGCCGAAGTTGTCGATGGCGGTCTGGAAGATGTTGAGGCCGCCCTGCATGGTGGCCACCGAATCGTAGTTGGCGACGGCAATGCCGCCTTCGGCCTTGATCTCGTCGACCACCTGGTCGGCCACCCGGCTGGTGCCGGTGCCGTCACGGCTGCCGCCCAGATCGTTGACCACCACCTTGGCCCCCTCTTTGGCGAAATATTTCGCCATCGATTTGCCAATGCCGTTGCCGGCGCCGGTTACGACCGCCACTTTTCCACTGAGAACACCCATGGTCTGACTCCTGCTGGTTTTATCGTTAAAGGCTCTGTCACAAGAACGCCCAAGTGTCGTTGACGAATTCGACTGGATTCGCACAGCATCTTTCGGGTGGCCCATTATAGCGAAGCGCGGCAGGCGGATGTCCGATTTCGTGCTGGACCCCCCGGCAAGGCCGGGTATCATCGCTGCGGTTGTCACGCCAATTACAAAATAAGGACTCCTCCATGTCATCGCTCACCACCCGGACCCTCGACGGTCTGCTCTGCTGCCAGATTCCAGCCACTGTTCCGGAGCCGGCGCTGCTGCATCAACTGGCCGAATTGATACGGCAGGCAGCAGCCAGCCCTCCCGAGGCGCTGCTGCTGTTCGACCAGAACCTCCTCTTCACCCTCAGCCCGGAGCTGGCCTGCCAGCCGCAATGGCTCGAGGCGCTGGATGCACTGCTGGCGGCCCTGGATCAGGCGGCGATGCCGGTCATCGCACTGCCGCAGCGCCATCTGCTCGATGTCGGGCTGGAGCTGGCGCTGGCCTGTCGCCATCGGATCGTCACCCCGGCCGCCCGCATCGGCATGGGCGCACTGCAACAGGGGTTGATGCCGGGCCATGGCGGCAGCCAGCGGCTGACGCGGCGCATCGGTGCCGAACTGGCGCTCGATCTGCTGCTGGGCGGCAAGCCGCTCAATGCCGAGGGGGCCAAGGCGTGTGGTCTCATCGATGCCATCGATGCGACCGGGGGCGAGGCGAGCGCAGTGGCGCTGGTGCGGCAACTGCTGGCGGCAGGGTCGGGCAGCGTGGCGGCCGCGCAGCCGAATCCACAGGAGCTGGCCACGATTTTCGAGCGGGCCAGCGCGCAGGTGGCGCGTTCGCGGCGTGGCCAGTTTGCCCCGCAGGCGATCCTGCAGGCGGTCAGGGCAGCGGTCGAGGATTCGGCGCAGGGATTTGCGCGTGAGCGGGCGCTCTATCTGCAATGCCGCGACCATCCACAGCGCGCGGCACTGGCGCACCTGTCGCGTGCCGAGCGCTTCGTCACCCATGTGCCCGATGTGCCGGCCGACACCAGCCTGATGCCGATGCACAGGGCAGCGGTGATCGGCTCCGGCACCATGGGCGGCGGCATCGCGATGAACTTCGCCAATGCCGACATTCCGGTGACGCTGCTCGACGTCAACCAGGAGATGCTCGACCGTGGTCTGGGCGTGATCCGCCGCAACTACGAGATTGCCGTGCAGCGCGGCAGCCTGACGCAGGGTGAACTGGAGCGGCGCATGGCGCTGATCGGCGGCACCACCGATTACGCCGCGATTGCCGAGGTCGACATCGTCATCGAGGCGGTCTTTGAGGACATGGCACTCAAGCAGCAGGTCTTCGCTCAGCTCGATCAGGCAGTCAAGCCGGGCGCGCTGCTGGCCACCAACACATCCGGGCTCGACATCGACCAGATCGCCAGCGCCACCCGACGGCCGGCGAATGTGATCGGACTGCACTTTTTCAGCCCGGCCAACGTGATGCGGCTGCTGGAGATCGTGCGCGGTGCCGCCACCTCGGCCAGTGCCATCGCCAGTTCGATGGCACTGGCGCAACGGATGCGCAAGGTGGGGGTATTGGCCGGCAATTGCCCCGGCTTCATCGGCAACCGCATGATTCATGGCTACATCTTTCAGGCCAACCAGGTGGCGCTCGAAGGGGCCAGCTACGCGCAGGTCGACCGGGTGATTCGCGAGTTCGGCCTGCCGATGGGTCCGTTCACGATGATGGACCTGACCGGCCTCGATGTCGGCTGGCGCGCCCGCAAGGCGAGTGGTCGGCCGACCAAGCCGACCGAGCGGGTGCATGACCGGCTTTGCGAACTGGAGCGTTTCGGTCAGAAGCGCAGTGCGGGCTTCTATCTCTACCAGCCCGGCGGCCGGGTGCCGACCTACGATCCGCTGGTCGATCAACTGCTGGCCGATGCCGCCCGCGAGTGCGGCATCGCGCGACGCGAGTTCAGCGATGAAGAGGTGCTCGATCGCTGCATCTTCCCGCTGATCAACGAAGGAGCGAAGATTCTGCAGGAGGGGATGGCGCTGCGGCCCGGCGACATCGACGTGGTCTATGTCAACGGTTATGGCTTTCCGGCCTACCGGGGCGGGCCGATGCACCATGCCGACCAGTTGGGGCTCGACCGCGTCTACCGGCAGATCTGCCAGTTCGAGGCGACGCTGGGCGAATTCTGGCAGCCGGCTGAACTGCTGCGTGAGCTGGCCAGTGCCGGCAACGGTTTCGGCAGCCTCGACCCCTGATTCAGACCCGCTTCGCGACAGGTCACCCCACTACCGTCCGCGGTGCGGGTTGGAGTGGCGCCACTCGGCCAGCATCGTGCGCAGCGAGGCGACGAAGGCGAGCGGCTGATCCAGAAACAGGTGGTGATGGGTCTCGGGAACGGTGACGAAGGGCACGCTCTCGTCGAGCATCCGGAACATGTAGGAGCCCACCTCGGGGGTCACCACGCTGCTCTGATCGGCATTGATGACGCCGCAGCGGCAGCGCAGATTCTTGAAGTCATCGCGCCGCTTTTCGTACAGGAAAGGCGAACGGAAGTGCTCGTCGAACTTCCACATCCAGCCCCCCTCCACCGCCACCAGCGAGTGGCGGGCGATGTAGTCGAGAATATAGTCGTTGGCGCAGGGTTGGGGTGGCAGCAACCGGAAGCGCGCCACTGCGCTCTCGAAGTCCGGATAGAGCTTGCGGCGCCGGATCGGCGCGCTGCTGTGCCACTCGTAGTCGGGCGGGCGAATCGGTGCATCGGCCAGCACGATGCCGGTGAGCCGGTCGCCATGGAGCGCGCCGGTACGCAGTGTGATGAAGCCGCCCATGCTGTGGCCGACGATGATGGCACCATCGCCGAAGCCGGCATCGTCGATCACGCTCATCAGCTCGCTGGCGTAGCAGTCGCCGTCGTAGGCCGCCCGGTGGCCGCTGTCGCCCATGCCGCTCAGATCCATCGCCGCGACCCGGAACTGGTCGATGAAGAACGGCGCGATGAAGTCCCACCAGTGGGCGTGCGCGCCATTGCCATGCACGAACAGCAGACCGGGCTTGTCGCCCTCATCGCCCCACAGCAGGTAGTGAATCGGACAACCCTCGACTTCGACGAAGCGGCTCTGTGGTGTGATTGCCAGCACGCGGCGGAACCAGTCGGGGGCATCGGGATGAAGCGTCAGCATGGCGCCGGTGTCGTCCTGTGGGGGTAAAATTCAAAGCCGGCTAGGCTAGCGACTTTGTCCGGTCAAATCCAGCCGTGGGGAGGGCAGCTCTGTCGCCGCGGGTCAATTTTGTTAAGATCGAAAAAAACAATAATCAGGAAGCTGTCGAATGAAGCCTGAACCCTTCTATGGATGGAGACTGCTCGCCGCGCTCAGCGTCATCTACTTTCTGTCGATCGGCACCCTCTACTACGGGCTGTCGATCACTCTGCCGGAGTTCATCACCACCTTCGGCTGGAGCCGGGCCGAGGCCAGCACCGGTTTCTCCATCACCACCCTGTCGATGGGGCTGGCAGGTCCGCTGGTGGCCTATGCGATGAACCGCTTCGGCGTGCGCCGGGCGATGTGCGTCGGCGGGCTGGTGGCGGCGGTCGGCGCGCTCAACATGTACTTCACCGAATCGCGCTGGCAGTACTACCTGGTGGTTGCGCCGCTGCTCGGGCTCGGCATCGCGCTGCAGTCGATCATTCCTGGCAACTACCTGGTGTCGGTCTGGTTCAAACAGCGCCGCTCGCTGGCAATCGGCATCTTCATGGCCTCGGGTGGCATCGCCCGGGCAGTGGTGGTGCCCTGCTTCGCTTTCGTGATCGAGACCACCGGCAACTGGCGGCTGATCTGGCTGCTGATGGCACTGTCGAGTCTGCTCTGCGCCGTGGTCAGTGGCTGGTTGGTGCGGGAGCGGCCCGAGGATCTGGGGCAGCAGGTCGATGGCGGTGTTTCGGCCGAGCAGCCATCGACTGGCAGGAGGCGGCTGCTGCCGACGCCGGCCGCGGGACGGGTCTATCGCACTGAAGAGGAGTGGACGCTGAGCCCGGCGATGCTGACCACGGCGCTGTGGATGGTGATCTGCTGTTCGGCGATCTCGGCGGCCGGTAACTCCCTGGTGAACAGTCAGGGGCTGTTTCACCTTCAGGATGTCGGCATCGACCGCATCACCGCCGCCTCGGTGATCGGTCTGGTGGGCATTCTCAGTACCAGCGGCCGACTGATCTCCGGCTTGCTGGGTGACTACATCGATCCACGCCGCCTGCTCGGTGTCGGTCTGGGGCTGATCGGTCTTGGCATCGTCATCCTCAACCTCAACAGCAGCATCTGGGGCGCCTACCTGTTCGGCTGCTGCTTTGGCCTGGGCAACGGTCTGGCGCTGGTGACCACGCCGGCGATTCTGGCCAACCTGTTCGGCAGTCGGGGTTATGCCTCGCTGGCCGCCACCCGCGGTGTCTTCTCGACCCTGCTCTCCGCCTCGGTGCCGCTGCTGGCTGCCTGGTCGTTTGACCTGCATCACAACTATGCGCTGGCCTTCTGGAGCTATGCCGCGATCAATCTGCTGGGGATCGGCTTGATCCTGGCAGTGCGACCGCCGCGACTTTCACGGCAGAGCGACCAGGCTGGTGGCGAGATCGAAGCCTCCACCTCCTGATCGAATCGACGGAAAAAACCACAACACGAAAGGAGCCTGAAAATGGGACGATTGAGCACGAAAGTGGCCCTGATCACCGGGGCCGGCGCCGGCATGGGGCGCGCCCATGCCGAGCTGATGGCCAGTGAAGGGGCCCGAATCATCGCCACCGACATCGATCAGGCGGCGGTCGAGGCGACCTGCGCCGCCATCGTCGGCCGTGGCGGCGAGGCGCTGGCGCTGCAGCACGATGTGGCGCAGGAGTCGCAGTGGACGCAGGTGGTGCAGAGTGGCATCGACCGCTTCGGCAAGATCGACATCCTGGTCAACAACGCTGGCGTGCTGCTGTCGAAGAGCCTGCAGGAGACCACGGTCGAAGAGTGGGACCGGCTGTTTTCGGTCAACGTGCGCGGGGTCTTTCTCGGCTGCAAGAGCGTATTGCCGGGGATGCAGCTCGCTGGAGGTGGTTCGATCGTCAACATCTCCTCGATCTATGGCCTGATCGGTGCAGCGGGTTCAGCGGCCTATCAGGCCAGCAAGGGCGCGGTGCGGTTGATGACCAAGGCGGCGGCGGTCGATCTGCGTCCCTTCAACATCCGGGTCAACTCGGTCCATCCCGGCGTCATCCGCACCAACATGACCAGGGCGGCACTGGACAACCCCGAGGCGACGGCCCACATCTCCAAGGGCATTCTGCTGGGTCGACCGGCGGAGCCGCAGGAGGTGTCAGCGGCGGTGCTGTTCCTCGCCAGCGATGAATCTTCTTACGTGCATGGCGCCGAGCTGGTGGTCGATGGCGGTTACACCACGGTCTGAGCGGAGGGGTGAGACATAAAAAAGGGCCATGGCGCAATGGCCATGGCCCTGTGACGACACCGACGATCATGAGACAGAGCGATTCGAGCCAAGTTCGATCCGCGAATCTGGATGGGAACGGATCGCGCTCATGCTCTGTAGTCAAGCCTAGACGGTTTCACGCAAGCCGCCAGTCGAACTGCCGACAAGCGTCCCGCGTGCCGTGACCCATGCCGCGAAAGTGACCGTTTCCGCCCGGCTTGCCGCGCATCGGCCGGCTGCGGGGGGAGGGAGGCCGTATTGACTTGCTTTCCCCTTTGCGTGTTTACTTCGGATGGATTTGCGTTGCTCTGGCAGGCTTGCGGGCCACCGCGCACAGGGCAGCGGACACAATAACAACGACAGGGAGTTCGCATGAGCTTTACCGACCGCTCTGCCGTCGTCGGCATCGGTGAGACCGATTACGTCAAGGGTTCCGACCGCAGCGAAATCGAGATGATGCTCGATGCATCGCGCACCGCGATTGCCGATGCCGGCCTCAAACCGCAGCAGATCGATGGCATCATCGCGCCGCCGGCCTACACCACCGTCGAAGAGCTGGCCGCCAACCTCGGCGTGCCCGACCTGCGCTATGCCTCGACGATCAACATGGGCGGTGCCAGCCCCAACGCGGCGCTGGGCCATGCCGCCGCTGCGATTCATGCCGGGCTGGCCAAGCATGTGCTGGTGCCGCTGGGCTGGAATGGTTACACCGCGATGCGGCCGAAGCCGGGGCGCCCGCCGGGGCGCTCGGCCGAGATCACCGTGCTGGCGAAGACGATGAAGGATTTCTATCTGCCTTACGGCGTCACCGCACCGGTGCAGATGTACGCCTGGATCGCCACCCGCCACAAGCTGCTCCACAACACACCGGACGAGGCGACTGGCCACATCGCGCTGGCCTGTCGCAAGCATGCCCAGCTCAACCCGCGTGCGTTCATGCGCGAACAGGCGCTGTCGATGGAGCAGTATCTCTCTGCCCGCTGGATCTCGGAGCCCTTCAGGCTGTTCGACTGCTGTCTCGAGACCGATGGCGCCTGTGCCGTGGTGGTGAGCCGTGCCGACATGGCCAAAGACATGCGCCATCGGCCGGTCTACATCATGGGTGCGGCCGAGGGTCACCCCTATCCGGCCGATGACATCCCGTCGCGGCCCGATTTCTTCCGCATCGGCCTCAGCTTCGCTGCGCCCAAGGCCTTCGAGATGGCCGGCATCAAGCCGCAGGATGTCGATTTTCTGCAGGTGTATGACTGCTTCACCTATGTCGTGTTGCTGCAACTCGAGGCCATGGGTTACTTCGCGCCGGGTGGTGCCCATGACTGGCTCAAGGATGGTCAGATCGAGCTGGGTGGACGCTACCCACTCAACACCCATGGTGGCCTGCTGAGCCAGGCCCATGTCTGGGGGCTCAACCATGTCGTCGAGGCGGTGCGCCAGTTGCGTGGCGATGGCGGTGCCGCCCAGGTCAAGGATGCCGAAATCGGTCTGGTGACCGGCTGGGGCGATCTGGGTGACGGCAGCATCACGATTCTGCGCAGGTGAAACAGCCATGAAATTCGATCAGATTCCCAAGCCGGTGGCCAACCCCACCGAACCGCTCAACCGTGAATTCTGGGAGCTGTGCAAAAGCGGCTTCCTGCACTTCCAGCGCTGCGACGACTGCGGCCGCTGGCGCCATCTGCCCCGCCACCAATGCGCCGGCTGCGGCTCGCCCCACTGGCATTGGGCGGTGTCGAGCGGCCGCGGCAAGCTCTTCTCCTGGACCATCAGCCACATGGTGCTGCATCCCGGCTTTGCCGGCGAGGCGCCCTACGCCGCCATCGTGGTCGAACTGGAAGAGGGGGTGCGCATGGTCAGCGGCCTGCGTGATCTACCGGTTGATCAGATGCGGCTCGACATGCCGCTCGAGGTCTGCTTCGAGCAGGTGACCGAGAATTTCACTGTACCGCTCTTTCGGCCGGCCAGCGCCGGCCAGTAGAACGGCTGCGTGAATCGAGTGTCCGGGCATGGGCCGTCGACAGGATGGTCCATGCCCGGGCTGCCTTCACACCATGACATGAGGATCGATCGACCATGAGCAAAGGCTCCATTCGTGGCCAGGTCGCCGTGGTGGGGGTGGGTGAAACCACCTACTACAAGCGCGGTGAATCCCCTGATGCCGAATTCAAACTGGGTTTGCAGGCCATTCTCAAGGCCTGTGAGGATGCGGGAATCTCCCCGAAGCAGATCGATGGCTTCTGCTCCTTCAGTGACGACCGCAATGACCCGACCCGGCTGTCGGCGGCGCTCGGCATTCCGACGATGCGACTGTCGGTGATGCAGTGGGGTGGCGGTGGCGGCGGCGCGGCCGGTGCGATCTCCAACGCGGCGGCGGCCATCCATGCCGGCTATGCCGATGTGGTGGTGGCCTACCGTGCACTGGCCCAGGGCCAGTTCGGCCGCTTTGGCCAGGGCTCGACGGCAGCCTACGCCCAGGGTGAGCGCGCCTACACCGCGCCCTATGGTCTGATGTCGCCGGCCCAGTCGTTCGCGATGAAGGTCGTGCGCTTCATGCATGACCACAAGATCGGACCCAACACATTGCGTGCCATCTCGATGGCCTCCTACCACCATGCGCAGAACAACCCGCGCGCCATCATGTATGGCAAGCCGCTGACCGAAGAGAAGTATGACCAGTCGCGCTGGATCGTCGAGCCCTACTTCCACCTCTATGACTGCTGCATGGAGAACGATGGCGCCGCGGCGATCATCCTCACCTCGCCCGAGCGGGCCCGCGACATGAAGCAGAAGCCGGTCTATCTGCTGGGCGCGGCCCAGGGTTCCGGCCACCGTGCCGGCGCCCCGGTCCACAACGCCGGTGATTACGGTTCGTCGAACTTCACCCAGTTGACGGCCCGCATGTACGAGATGGCCGGCGTCACTGCCAAGGATGTCGACGTCGCGCAGATCTACGAGAACTTCACCGGCGGCGTGCTGATGACGATGATCGAGCACAACCTCTGCACCCCCGAAGAGGCCAATGAGTTCTTCAAGCTGGAGAACCTGGTGGTCGGTGGCAAGCTGCCGCTCAACACCAGCGGCGGCAACCTGGCCGAGTGCTACATGCATGGGTTGGGTCTGCAGATCGAGGCGATCCGCCAGTTGCGCGGTCAATCCGCCAACCAGGTGGCCAACGCCAAGGTGGCACTGGCGGCCGCCGGTCCGATGGTTTCACCGGTCAGCACCTGTATCTACGGCACCGAGGAGGTTCTCTGATGAGCGCGAACGCCTATTATCTGCCTGTTGGTCTTCCGGCTCCCGCGCCCGCCAACGATGGCCTCGACAAGCCCTATTGGGAAGGCACCCGTGCCCACAAGCTGATGGTGCAGCGCTGCAACCAGTGCAAGCAGTACCAGTGGGGACCGGAACAGATCTGCAACCACTGCCACTCCTTCGACCTCGGCTGGGCCGAAGTGGCCGGCACGGGCCGCATCTACAGCTACGAGCGCATCTGGCACCCGGTGCACCCGGTGCTGAAGGAGCGTGGCCCCTATCTGGTGGTGCTGATCGAACTGCCGCAGGCCGGCAATGTCCGCATGGTCGGCAACCTGCTGGGCGATGGACGGCAGGAGGTGATCATCGGCAGTGCCGTCGAAGCAGTCTATGAAGAGCACAACGAAGACCCCAAAAATCCCTTCACACTGGTGCAGTGGAAGTTGGTGTAATCCCCGCCTTGGGCTGACGGGTCGCTGGCCCGTCAGCCTGCTTCGGCCGATCAGGCCGCTCCTGTTCG
>JADHED010000302.1_pt1 | contig 66731 bp, 66 predicted proteins | sample 8952041 | NCBI WGS metagenome assembly JADHED01 (sample SAMN16124423, study PRJNA663239) | bioreactor sludge metagenome | isolation source: sludge (control) | place: India:Bengaluru | collected 2018-09-08 | reverse complement strand
ACCAGGCGACGAACCACCCGATGGTCAGTGGCACGCCCAGCGAAGGACCGACGACGTAGGCGATGAGCACACCAATCACCAGCCTGAGCCAGAGTTGGCGGGCTCGGCCCTTCATGGCTTCGATGAGCTCGGGCGAAGCCACTCTGCTTCCCTGCGCGACGACTCCGCCGATCGAGCGCAGCGGCTTGTTCATGTCTTGGATGACGGCGGCACGGCGATCGAGGCCTCAACCGTCACGCTCTCGACGATCGGCGTCTGGTCGTAGAGCGCGTCACGCTCGTCCAACTGGCGTCGAATTTCAGCGTGCTGTTCGGCTCCGAGGCCATAGCCGATCATGCAGGCTCCGCCCAACATGACGAACACGACCGGCCCGACGAGGAAGACGAGTTCAAGGTTTCGAATGGCGTGCGCTGAGTTTGCGGCGCCGTCCCCGGCGTTGTAGCCCACCTGGGACAGGACCAGGAAAGTGAGACCGATGGAAAAGGCCCCGGCGACCTTGGTAGTCATTGTGGTGATCGCGTAGAGTAGGCCGGATCGTTCCTTGCCTTTCTCCAACCGAATCTCATCGGCGATGTCAGCGGTCATGGCGCGCGTGAGCACGTTGAAGCCCGACGCCATGATCCCGGCGATTACCAAGGGAATTGCAGCCACCGCCAAGTTGCCCTGCGGGATCGCGATCAGGGAAATGAGAGTCAGCGAATAGCAGGTGGTGGCGACCATCACCGCGCGATGCTTGGATATCTTTATCGCGAGCCGGCCCATGAGCGGCGCCCCGACAATTCCCGCCAGGATGTAGATCGCGAGCAGGATGCTCGCCTGCCCCGTCGTGAACCCTCGGCTGTCGGTAAAGAAGAAGAGATAGGTTGCACTCATCCAGCCGGGCCCGAGGGCCAGGCAAAGGTCGGCCAGGAGGATGCGCGCAAATGCGGGCCGAGCGATCAGGGCGCCATAGTCGCGCAACCGAAAGCCCTCGCCTTCCACTTCAGGCGCAATCTTTTCGGGCGTACGCCAGACGACCAGAGCGACGGTGATGGGAGCCAGGAGAATGATGAGCCAGCCCATCATCGCCACATTGCCGGCATCGGACACCGCCCGCGCCTCGTTGATGATTGGAATGGCTAGAACGCTAGCCGCCCCCAGAACGCTGATGGCGGCGATGATTGCGAAGACGCGCGATCGGTCGTTGTAGTGGGGCGCCAAGGTCGCCGCCCAGGCCGCATGCGACAAGGCAAGGATCGAATTGCCCAGATAGAGAACAAGAAGCCAGAAGACCAAGTATCCTTGCCCGATCCCATCGGCAGGCAGAAATAGGAAGTACACCCCAAGCATCAGGATTGGGGCGCCGACGATCGTCCAGAGGCGATAGCGGCCCAGAGGCGTGCGGGTCTTGTCCATGGACCAGCCGAGAAGCCCATCGATGGGAATGTCGATCATTCGGACGATGAAGAAGGCCGAGCCGATGACCGCCAGCTCGACGCCCAAATGGCTGGCGAAGTGTCGTGGAAGATAGACCGACATCGCGATGCCTACCGCGGAGATCGGCAGGCTGACGGCGGCGAATGCGAGCGCCGTGAGTAGAGGAACCTGAGGGGAGCGGGCTGAGGAGGCGTTGGTCATCGTTGCATTATTTCCCCACGGTTGGCGCCTGGAGGTCAGCCGGCGCGCTCTTGGTTGTTGTCGTGGCGACGGACTCGCCACGATGAAGGGCAGATCGCCCCTGGTTCACGTTGCGGCGGCGTATCCGCGAGGAAGCCGGAAACGGCCCGTCCCCGGCGCGCCGTACCGCCGAAGGACGGGCCTCAGCCCCAGGGACGCGGAGCTGTTTGCGGCTGCCCCCGCCGCGACAAGGACGAGAAAGACTCGAACAACGTTCCACAACTGGCCGAGCATCGGATTCCGGCAACGCCGGCTCTGCCCTCGTCTGCGCCTCATCCGAGGCGCCCATACGAACACAGCACCTGCTTTAGGCTTCCAACTGGCGACACTGCGGAGGGACGACGATCGTGGCGGTCCGCAGGGCTAACCGGCGCCTTCGGCGAGCCTGGCCGGCCATAGCTTCAATCGTTCGGAGTTGCGCCAAAGCTCCATTCGACGCCCGTCTGCGAGACGTTCCGCGTGCTGGATCGCCGCCTGCAGCGATGGCATCGGCAAGTCGATGGCGTCCGCAAGGTGATCGCTCGCCGTCAAAAAACAAAGTCGGAACTGGATCATCGCTTTCCACCGATTGCGTCGACGCTCGCGCCATCACGGCGAGGCAGTTGGCTGGGTCGAACATCATTCGAAAAGCAGAGAATTCACTGCATGGATTCAACCCAAATTCACCTTCTTCGGTGACCGCCGGCCACTAGGCCAAGCGCACTTCCGTCGATCCCTACCATGACGACGGCAAGAGCCGATTTTACCTTCTGGTTTGATGACAATACCGCAGCGTAATATCACGCGCCGCAATCGAATCTCGGGGAACAGAATGTGTGACCAATCGGCCGCTAGCGTCATGATTTTGGGCGCAGGGCACGCTGGCGGCGCCTGTGCCGCACTGCTCAGGCAGCACGGACACAAGGGGCGGATCATTCTCGTCGGGGACGAGCCTATCCCCCCATACCAGCGGCCGCCGCTCTCGAAGGCCTGGCTGAAGGGTGAGGCGGACGCCGAGAGCCTCGCGCTCAGGCCGCTGTCGTTCTACGCCGAGAACGACATCACCTTTCACAATAACACCAGGGCTGTGCGCATCCATCGCGCCGACAAGTTCATCGATTGCGCCGATGGCTGGGTCATCCCCTACGACATCCTGGTCATCGCGACCGGTGCTCGCGCCCTCCCTCTCCCCATCCCCGGCTCCAGCCTGGCGGGGATTCGATCTCTGCGAACCGCCGAAGACGCCGAGGGCCTGAAATCCGCCCTAGCGCCTGGAAAGACCATGGCCGTGATCGGAGGCGGCTACATAGGCCTTGAGGTCGCGGCTTCCGGACGAGCCCTCGGCGTGGACGTAGTGGTGATTGAACGCGAGTCGCGCGTCCTGGCGCGGGTCGCAAGCAAACCACTGTCGGACTTCTTCACCGACTACCATCAGCGCAAGGGTGTCCACTTCGAACTCGGCTGCAGCGTAGTGTCTTTTGTGGGTCAAGACGGCCGAGTTGCAGGCGTCATGCTGGGCGATGGCCGAGTCCTCCCCTGCGACATCGCGGTTGTCGGGGTTGGAGCCACGCCCAATCAGGAGATCGCCGCGGAAGCGGGCCTGAACTGCGCCCGTGGCATCGTGGTCGATCTCGAGGCTCGCACGTCGGATCCGAGCATCTTCGCGATCGGAGACGTCACCCAGCGACCGCTGCCCTTGTACGACCGAATGTTCCGTCTGGAGAGCGTCCCGAACGCCCTCGAACAGGCCAAACAGGCGGTCGCAGCGATCACCGGGCGCACCCCGCCGCGGCCAGAGACACCCTGGCAATGGTCCGACCAGTACGATCTTAAGCTGCAGATCGCCGGCTACCCGTTCGACGTCGAAGACCTAGTCGTTCGAGGCGAACCCCAATCGGGCCGGTTTGCGGTCTTTCACCTCAAGCAGAATCTGATCCAGGCCGTCGAAGCCCTCAACTCGCCACCCGAGTTCATGATGGGCAAGACCTTGATCGGCACGCGACGCCCGGTTGATAGGGCGAGACTCGCAGACGCCAGCGTCCCGATGACCGGCGTCGCAGAGTGACCATGGCATGCCTCCCCCTGACAGCCTCTGCCCCGTTGCGCTTTCAACCGCGCTGATCGGTGATCGCTGGAGCCTACTCCTCATCCGCGAGCTGGTCATCGGTCCAGCCCACTTTCAGGATTTGCAGGCGCAGACGGGCGCAGCCACTCAGTTGCTCTCGGCGCGGCTGAAACGTCTGCAAGCGACAGGCATCGTCGAGAAGAGCCTCTATCAGACGAGGCCTCCACGCCATGAATACCGCCTCAGCGAAAAGGGTGCGGCGCTGATCCCGGTTCTCCAGGCTTTTCAGACCTGGGGCCAAGCGTGGCACGTGCCCGGCTCTGCACGGATGGGAGTGCTGACCGTCCATCGCCGCTGCGGTACCGAAGTCGGGTCAGACAGAGTCTGCCGTTCGTGCCACCGGCGCGTCCCCTGGTCGGAAGTCGCAGGCAAGCCCACGCCTGCCTACCTGTTGGAGCGTAAGGCGCGCTCTGACGCCTTCCGAGCCAAGCTAGGCCAGGGCCGCAATCAGCCAGCGAGCAACGGCTAGGCCCAACCGACGGCAAGCGCCGGGTAACAGCCGCATCACGCCAGGCTCAGCCTGATCTACCGATCATAGGCGGCGGGACGTTTTCTTCGCCCCACTGGTCGCCGCGTCATGCTGCGCGGGCTTTGCCCTTTCCTGCCTTGTAGCGGCCATGGGAAACGCGAACGAGCAGGCCTTCCGCACACATCGGGGTGAGATAGCATCTATGGACCCCAATTGCTTGAAGCTCGGCGGTGGTAACCACACCCCGCTCCCGAACGAACTCAAGCGCGCGTTCTCGTAGAGACGGCGGCTTTGGATGCACTGACGCCACGCGCCTTTTCGCGCGCGGTGCATTTACACGTTGGCCTTGGCGGCGGCCGAGGGGTATCACATGCTTATAGTTCGGCGTTTCGCTGACCCCGGGGAGCCACTTCGAAGCGCCGCCTGCGGGCCGCGCCCCCAGCCTTCCGAAAACCCGATCCGCAGCCAGCCGACGCCGACCGCGTTTGTCGCAGTCGCGCCCCCTGGTCTTCGAGCTCGGGCGCCTCCATATCAAGCCCTCCTCTCCCGGCGGACCGCATGACCGACCTTCTCCAGCACGTGGCCGCCTTTGGTCCGTTCGCGATCGCGCTCGGCGCAGCGGTGGAGGGTCAGACCGCGGTGGTCGCCGGCGGCGTGATGGCGCGCGAGCATATCCTGTCGCCCGCCGTGGTCGTCCTGGCCGCCGCCCTGGGCTCGGGAATCATCGACTACCTGCTCTTCGTGCTGGGGCGCAGCTTCCGCCACACCTCGTGGGTCAGGAAGACGGCGGCCAAGCCCGCGTTCGGCAAGGCCCTGGCGCTGATCGAGCGGCACCCGTCGGGGTTCATCCTCAGCTTCCGGTTTCTCTACGGCCTGCGCGCGGCCGGGCCCGTGGCCGTGGGCGTCTCCAGCGTCTCGACGCGCCGGTTCGCGATCCTGAACGCCATCGCGGCCGGCGTCTGGGCCGGCGCGTTCGTGGCCCTGGGCTACGCCTTCGGGCCGGCGGTCATGGCGGTACTGGACCGCATCTTCGCCCACGCCGCGCCGGTGGCGGCCGGGGTGGCGGTGGTCGCGGTGGTCGTCGGCGTGGCCGTCTGGCGCTGGCGCGTCGCGGTCGCCCGCGAGCGCGTCGGCGCCTGATTCCCGCCTACCAGGTCCCCACGTTGGGCATTGAGGCCCAAGGCTCGGCCGGCGCCAGCGCGGGGCCGGCCTGCAACAGCTCGATGGAAATGTTGTCGGGGGAGCGGACGAAGGCCATGCGCCCGTCGCGCGGCGGCCGGTTGATGACCACGCCGGCGTCCTTCAGGCGTTGGCACACGGCGTAGATGTCGTCGACCGCATAGGCCAGGTGGCCGAAATTGCGCCCGCCCCCATAGGCCTCGGGATCCCAGTTGTAGGTGAGCTCCACCATCGGCGCCTTGGCTTCGCGCGCCATCGCCTCGTCGCCGGGCGCGCAGAGGAAGACCAGCGTGAAGCGCCCGCCTGCGTTTTCGGTGCGGGAGACTTCCACCAGCCCCAGCTTGTCGCAGTAGAACGCCAGCGAGGCGTCGAGGTCGGTCACCCGGACCATGGTGTGAAGGTATCTCACGGCCGGTTCGTCTCCGCCCGCGCAGTCCACTGGCCAATCATGCGCTTACCCCGTAAAACTATCCGTCCGGTCGCGCATCTCGCACGACTCTACCAATCGTTGTAGTTTGGACTTGCCGAGGCAGATTAGACCCCTCCGTCCAGGTGACCGCAATTTCATTTGCGCTGACATAACGACGGCATCAAAAGCAGCCCAAGCCGCGGATAGTCGGCGATCGGGCGTGGTGGGAGAAATCGCGCTCAAAGCTGAGTCCGGGGATACGCTTTCATGCGACTGAAGCCGCAGTACGTCGTCATCATCGCCATCGTCGTGGTGCTGGTGGCCTATTTCGGGATCCGCTCGCTGTTCGGCGGCCGCGGCGGCGAAGCCGAGGCCAAGCCCCCGGCCGCCAATGCGGTGCCGAGCGTCCAGGCCAAGCTGACGCCCGAATCCATCCGCGAGGCGCAGGTGGTGATGCGCGGCCGCACCGAGGCGGCGCGCAGCGTCGTCGTGCGTTCCGAGACCGCCGGCGTCGTCGCCGCCACGCCCACGCCGGAAGGCAGCTTCGTGCGCCAGGGCCAGGTCCTGTGCCGGCTGGCCGTCGACGCGCGCCAGGCCTCGCTGGACCAGGCCCGCGCGGCGCTGAAGTCCCGGCAGCTGCAGCGCCAGGCCGCCCAGCAGCTGCGCGAGAAGGGCTTCCGGTCCGAGACCCAGGTGCTGGAGGCCCAGGCCAATCTCGACGCCGCACAGGCGGCCGTCCGGCAGGCCGAGATCGCGCTGCGCCAGGTGGAGATCCGCGCGCCGTTCTCGGGCGTCTTCGACCGCCGCGACGCGGAGATCGGGACCTACCTCGCCCCCGGCCAGCCGTGCGGCACCATGATCGAGCTGAACCCCCTGCTGGTGGTCGGCGATGCGCCCGAGACCGAGGCCGCGCGCCTGCGGTCCGGCGCGCCGGCTCAGGCGCGGCTGGTGGACGGCACGGTGCTGAACGGCCGTGTCCGCTACGTCGCCCGCGACGCCGATCCGCAGACGCGCACCTACCACCTCGAGGTCGCGGTCCCGAACCCCGGCAACACCGTCCGCTCTGGCCTGTCGGCCGACCTGCGGATCGCCGCCGGCGCCGGCCCGGCGCACCTGGTCCCGGTCTCGGCCCTGGTGCTGGACAGCGCCGGACGCCAGGGGGTGCGCTACGTCCAGCCGGGCGGCCGCGTCGGCTTCGCGCCCGTGACGGTGCTGGAGGAGACCAGCCAGGGCATGTGGGTCAGCGGGCTCAAGGGCTCGGTCAACGTCATCACCGTCGGCCAGTCGTTCGTGGCTGACGGCCAGAAGGTTCGCGTCGCCCAGGCCCGCTAGGCCAAGGCGTCGGCGTCACAAACGTTGAGCGCTTTCCGGGCGGAGCCCGAAGGCGCTCGGGAGAGCGAGAGATGATCGGTCCGCTGATCGACGGAGCCATCAAGCGGCGGAAGGTGGTGCTGGGCGTGACGCTCATCGCCGCCCTGTTCGGCCTGTTCGCCTATCTGTCGATGCCGCGGGAGTCCGAGCCCGACATCGACCTGCCCTACATCTCCGTGGTCGTGCCCTACCCCGGTGTCTCGCCGGAGGACGCCGAGCGGCTGCTGGTCAAGCCGCTGGAGGTCGAACTGCAGACCATCCAGGGCATCAAGTCGATGAACGGCGTCGCCCGCCAGAGCGCGGCGATCGTGACCCTCGAGTTCGAGGCCGACTTCGACAAGGACAAGGCTCTGGAGGACGTCCGGGCCAAGGTCGACCTGGCGCGCGGCAAGTTCCCGCCCGACGCCGAGGAGCCGATCATCCAGGAGGCCAACTTCTCGGGCGACCCGGTGCTGGGCATCGTGATCTCGGGCGCCGCGCCCGAGCGCGAGCTGCACAAGGTGGCCACGGCCCTGAAAGAGCGCCTGGAGGGCACCGACGGCGTGCTCGAGGTGTTCATGAGCGGCGGCCGCGAGGAGGTGCTCGAGGTCGAGATCGATCCGCTGCGGATGGAGGCCTACAACGTCACCACCGGCGAGCTCGCCCAGGTGATCGGCCGCAACAACCAGCTCGTGCCTGCCGGCTCGCTGCGCTCGGGCGCCGGCCAGTTCGCCGTGAAGGTGCCCGGCGTGGTCGAGAGCCCGGCCGACGTGCTGGCCCTGCCGATCAAGAAGAGCGGCGACCGGCTGGTCACCATCGGCGACATCGGCGAGGTCCGGCGGACGTTCAAGGAAGCCAATTCGATCAGCCGCTTCAACGGCCATCCGGCGTTCATCCTGGAGGTCTCCAAGCGCGGCGGCTCGAACATCCTCGAGACGGTGAAGACGATCAAGAAGGTCACCGAGACCGAGGCCAAGCGCTGGCCGTCGACGATCCAGCTCAACTACATCTACGACGAGAGCGAGTTCATCGGCCGGACCCTGGTGGTGCTGGAGTCGGGCCTGATCATGGCCAGTCTGCTAGTGATGATGATCATCATCGCCAGCCTGGGGATCCGGCAGGGGCTTATGGTCGGCGCCTCGATCCCGATCTGCTTCATGCTCGCGTTCCTGATGATGAACGGCATGGGCGTCACCCTGAACATGATGGTCATGTTCGGCATGGTGCTGGCCGTCGGCATCCTCGTGGACGGCGGCATCGTGGTGGTGGAGTACGCCGACCGCCGCATGGCCGAAGGCCTGCCGAAGACCGAGGCCTTCGCGGCCGCCGGCAAGCGGATGTTCTGGCCGGTGGCGAACGGGACCCTCACGACCCTCTGCGCCTTCGTGCCCTTCATGTTCTGGAACTCGATCGCCGGGAAGTTCATGAGCTTCCTGCCGCTGACCCTGTTCTTCGTGCTGGGCGCCTCGATCTTCGTGGCGCTGATCTTCACGCCGGCCCTCGGCTCGATCTTCGCCCGCAAGACGGCGATCGACGAGGAACACCTGGCCGAGATCGTGAAGTCCGAGCACGGCGACCCGCGCGAGATGAAGGGTTTCATGGGCTGGTACGCCCGCACCCTCACCTTCCTCGGCGCGCATCCCACCCGCACCTTCGCCGGCGGCTTGCTGGTGGTGATCGCGATCGTCGCCTGGTTCGCGACGACCAAGCACCGGACCGAGTTCTTCTTCGAGGACGACCCCGAGTTCACCCAGGTGTTCGTGAAGGCCCGCGGCAACCTCTCGCCCGAGGCGCAGGACGCCCTGGTGCGGCAGGTCGAGAGCCGCCTGGGCGGCATCAAGGGGGTAGAGTCGTTCTACGTGCGGGCCGGCGGCTTCAGCAGCAACGGCGGCCCCAACTCGGCGCCGAACGACACGGTCGGGCGCATCCGCGTCGACTTCGTCGACTTCGAGGACCGCCAGGCCCTGGGCCTGCGGGGCAAGGACATCGAGAACACGGTCCGCAAGCGCGTGACCGACATCCCCGGCCTGCAGGTCGAGGTCCGCGGCCCGCAGAACGGCCCGCCGGTCGGCAAGGACGTGCAGGTGCAGCTCCGCAGCCACGATCCGGCCGCGCTGGAGGCCGCCGCCAACCTGGTGAAGGCCAAGCTGGCCGAGGACCCGCAGCTCATCGAACTGGAGGACAACCGGACCTCGCCCGGCATTGAGTGGAACCTGGCCGTCGACCGCGAGGCGGCGGGCCGCTACGGCGTCGACGTGCTGTCGGTGGGCCAGACGATCCAGTTCCTCACCGGCGGCGTGCTCATGGGCCGCTACCGCCCGGACGACGCCGAAGACGAACTGGACATCCGCGTCCGCTTCCCGCCCAGCGCCCGCAACGTGGCCGCCCTGGAGCAGCTCAAGATCACCACGCCCAGCGGGCCGGTGCCGGCCAGCTACTTCATCAAGCGCGTCCCCGCCCAGCAGGTGACCCAGATCCAGCGGCGTGAAGGCCAGCGACTGGTGATCGTGCAGGCCAACGCCGTCGAGGGCGTGGCGGCCAACCAGAAGATCGCCGCCCTGAAGCCGTGGCTGGAGAAGGCGCCGATCGACCCGGCGGTGACCTGGAAGTTCACCGGAGCCGACGAGGAAGGCCAGGAGGCGGCGCAGTTCTTCATGGCCGCCATGGCCGCGTCGATCTTCATGATGTTCGTGATCCTGCTGTGGCAGTTCAACAGCTTCTACGGCGTGGTGGTGACCCTCTCGGCGGTGATCCTGTCGACGGTGGGTGTGCTGCTGGGCGTGCAGGTGAACCTGGGGGGCACCTTCCCCTACATCTCGGTGATCATGTTGGGGACCGGCGTCGTGGCGCTGTTCGGCGTGGTGGTGGGCCACAACATCGTGCTGGTGGACACGTTCTATCACCTTCGCCACGCGGGCTACGCCGCCGACGAGGCGGCGGTGCGCGCGGCGGCCCAGCGCTTCCGCCCGGTGCTGCTGACCACGCTGGTGACGGTGGTCGGCCTGCTGCCGCTGATGTTCCGGGTCCACCCGAACTTCCACACTGGCCACATCGAGTACCAGGCGCCCGGCTCCGAGTGGTGGGTCCAGCTCTCGGCCTCGGTGGTCTGGGGGCTGTCGTTCGCCACCTTGCTGACGCTGGTGCTGACGCCGGTGATGCTGGCCGCGCCGAAGGTCTATTCCGCACGGTTCGTGAAGCTCGGAAGCCTGTTTGGTGGGCGCCAGGCGTCGCGGACTCCCCGTTCGGGCCCGCCGAGCATCGGCAATGACGACATCCCGCGCGCCGCGGAGTAGTCCGGCGGCATGCCGCTGAGCCACCGCATCGCCACGCCGGACGACGCGCCGGCGCTGGACGCCGTCATGACCGCCGCCATCGCCGAACTGCAGCGCGGCTTCCTGGATCCCGCGCAGATCGAGGCGAGCCGTGCGATCATGGGCCTGGACCGGCAGCTGCTCGCCGACGGCACCTACTTCGTCGTCGGGGCCGAGGGGCGCATCGCCGGATGCGGCGGGTGGAGCCGGCGCGCCACGCTGTACGGCGGCGACCATACGCCGGGGCGCGACGCGGCGCTGCTGGACCCGGCGGTGGACGCGGCCCGTGTGCGGGCCATGTACACCCATCCCGACTTCGCCCGGCGGGGCGTCGGCCGGCTGATCCTGCAGCTCTGCGAGGCGGCGGCCCGCGCCGAAGGATTCCGGCGTCTGGAGCTGATGGCGACGCTCTCGGGGCGGGCGCTCTACAGCCAGTGCGGCTATGCGGACATCGAGGCGATCGAGGACGCCAGGGGCGGCGCGCCGGTGCCGCTGGTTCGTATGGGCAAGGCGATCGCCTGAGCGCCACGGCCCCGTCTCCGTAGCGACACGTAGGGATCGCCCCCAAATGGCGCGGCGTCCGGGCGGACACTATCTCACCGCCATCGGCCGATCTCCCCAGCGGCCGGTGAGTGAAGGATTGTCCCTATGATCGCCCCCCTCGCAGACTACGCCGTCCACTACGCCCCGCGGGGCGTGTCGGACCGCATCGCCTTCGGCTTCGTGAAGGCGCTGCGCTTCTGCGCCGACACCTTCTTCGCCAAGCGCTATGGCCACCGGGCCGTGGTGCTGGAGACCGTGGCCGCCGTGCCGGGCATGGTCGGCGCGACGCTGAACCACCTGAAGTGCCTGCGTCGCATGGAAGACGACCGCGGCTGGATCAAGACGCTGATGGACGAGGCCGAGAACGAGCGGATGCACCTGATGACGTTCATCGAGGTGGCCAAGCCGACCGCGTTCGAACGCTTCGTGGTCGTCGCCGCCCAGTGGATCTTCTACCTGTTCTTCTTCGGCCTCTACCTGGTCTCGCCGCGGACGGCGCACCGGGTGGTCGGCTACTTCGAGGAAGAGGCGGTGATCAGCTACACCCACTATCTGGCCGAGATCGACGAGGGCCGTTCGCCCGACGTGGCGGCGCCCGAGATCGCCCGGCGGTACTGGAACCTGCCGGCCGACGCCACCCTTCGGGACGTGGTCGAGGTGGTCCGCGCCGACGAGGCCCACCACCGCGACGTGAACCACGGCTTCGCCAACGAGCTGGCCGGCATCGCCGAGCCGGTGAAGGTCCCGGCCGTCTGGCCGCACGAGCCGCTTGAGCCGCACTGGCGCGAGGCGGCCTGATGGAGCCTCGCCTGCGCGTCGGTCCCGGCGTCGCCGCCGGGATCGACGAGGCCATGATCCGGACCCTGGTGCACACGTTCTACGGACGGGTGCGCCAGGACGCCGTTCTGGGCCCGATCTTCAACGCCGCCATCGCCGACTGGGACGAGCACTTGGCCAAGCTGTGCGATTTCTGGTCTTCGGTCACGCTGATGACGGGCCGGTTCAAGGGCTCGCCGATGGCCGCGCACGCCGGCAACGGCCATATCCGCGACGAGCACTTCCCCATCTGGCTGGCCTTGTTCGAGAAGACCGCCCGCGAGGTCTGCCCGCCCAAGGCGGCCGATCACTTCGTCGAACGCTCGCGGATGATCGGTCGCAGCCTGTCGCTTGGGCTGGCGGTGAGCCGCGGCGAGATCCCGCCGCTGTCGGCGACGATCTAGCTCTCGCGCGTCTGGCGCCGCCAGAGGGCGGCGTATTCGCCCTTGTGCTCCAGCAACTCGGCGTGGGTCCCGCGCTCGACGATGCGCCCGCGGCGCAGCACCAGGATCTGATCGGCGTCGACGATGGTCGAGAGGCGGTGGGCGATCACCAGGGTGGTGCGCCCGGCCTTCACCCGGCGCAGGGTCTCCTGGATCGCCGCCTCGGTGGGACCGTCGAGGGCGCTGGTGGCTTCGTCCAGGATCAGCAGCCGCGGGCCCGCCAGCAGCGCCCGGGCGATCCCCACCCGCTGGCGCTCGCCGCCCGACAGCTTCAGCCCCCGCTCGCCAACGCGCGTGGACATGCCGTTCGGCAGGCCGTCGATGAACGGCCCGAGCTCGGCGGCGTCGGCGGCGGCGCGCACCTCCTGCGGGCTGGCGTCGGGCCGGGCGAAGGCGATGTTGGCGAAGAGGGTGTCGTTGAACAGGGCCACGTCCTGCGGCACCAGCGCCACGGCGCGCCGTAGCTGGGCCTGGGGCACGGCGCGCATGTCCATGCCGTCGATGGTGATCCGGCCCTCCTGAGGGTCCAGCAGGCGCATGGCGAGGCGCACGGCGGTGGTCTTGCCCGCCCCCGAAGGCCCCACCAGGGCGACGGTCTGGCCCGGCCTCGCCTCGAAACTGACGTCCAGCAGGCCGGACGAGCGCGCGTCGTGGCGGAAGCTGACGTGGTCGAAGGCGATGGCCGCCCCCTGCCCGCTGGCCGGCGGCAGCGGGCGCGCGTCGGGCGCATCGACGATCTCCGGCGTGATCTGGCGCAGGGCGACCATCTGCTCCATGTCGATCAGGCCCTGGCGGATCTCGCGATACTGGAAGCCCAGCATGCCCAGCGGCGCGTAGAGGCCGGAGAGCAGGAACACGGCCATGGTGATGTCGCCGATGCTGAGCCGGCCCTCCGCGACCTGCAGGCCGGCCATCACGGTCATGGCGGCGAGGCCGACGTTGAGGATCAGCGACTGGGCGGCGTTCAGCAGGTTCAGCGAACCGTTGGCCTGGGCGCTGGCGTCGACGTACCGGCCCATGGCCTCGCCATAGGCGTCCACCAGCCGGTGCTCGGCCCCGAAGGCCTTCAGGGTCTCGTAGTTCATCAGCGCGTCCGACGAGAGGCCGGCGGCCCGGGTCTCGCTCTCGTTCAGCTCGCGCCGGTGCGACAGACGCCAGTCGGTGATGCGGAAGGTGATGACCGCATAGATGACGAGGGTGACGAAGGCGGTGGCGGCGAACCGCCAGTCCAGCCGCACGGCCATCACGCCCATGGCCAGCACCAGCTCCACGAAGGTGGGGCCCAGGCTGAAGATCAGGCTGCGGATCAGGAAGTCGGTAGAGCGGGCGCCCCGGTCGATCACCCGCGAGAGCGCCCCCGACTGCTTGGTCTGGTGGAAGTCGAGCGACAGCGACAGGGCGTGGCCGAAGCTCTCCACCGCGGCCCGCGCCATGGTCGACTGCGAGACGCGGGTGAAGATCGCGTCGCGGGCGTAGGGCGCGCAGGCGGCCAGGAAGCGGAGCCCCGCGAACCCCAGCGCCAGGCCCACGAAACCCGCGCCCAGCACCACGCCGCCCCTGGCGGCGGGCGTCAGGCTGTTGATCGCCTCGCCCAGCATCACCGGCGCGATCACCGCCGCGAGCTTGCCCACCAGCACCAGCACCAAGGCCACGGTGATGCGCAGCCGCAGCTGCGGCGCGCCCGAGCGCATCACCAGCGCCAGCAGGTCACGCATCGAGCCCCAGAAGTCGAAGGTGGCGGCCTGCGCCTCCACGGCTCCGGGGCCATGGAAGCGCGCGTGCGCCATGTGTCCGTGAACCACGCGCTCAGCCTCCGGCCGGCCGCCGGAGCGGACGAATGGCGATCGGGACTGCGATGATCTGGGCGCGCCGGGCGTTCACGGTCTGCTTGCCACTCCTCAAGCCTGGCCCTAGCTAATTGGGCCTGTACGGCGCGCAAGCAAGCGGCCCGTTTCGTTTTCCTCTGGAGTCTGTGTCATGGGGCGTCTCAGCCAGCGCCTGGAATCGGCCTGCGTGTTCTGCGGATCCTCGGACGAGGCCGACGCGGCGTTCCTGGAGGCCGCCCGCGGGGTGGGCAAGGCGCTGGCCGACGCGCGCATCCGCCTCGTCTATGGCGGCGGCGGGGTGGGCCTGATGGGCGCGGCGGCGCGCGCGGCCCATGCCGCCGGCGGCGACGTCCTGGGCATCATCCCGACCTTCCTGGTCGCCAAGGAGCGCGCCCTGGCCGAGGTCGAGCACGTGATCGTCGACAACATGCACGAGCGGAAGATGCTGATGTTCCAGCGCTCGGACAGCTTCGTGATCCTGCCCGGCGGTATCGGCACCCTGGAGGAAGTGGTGGAGCTGCTCTCGTGGCGCCGGCTCGACCTGCACGCCAAGCCGGTGGTCTTCTACAACCCGCGCAACTTCTGGGACCCGCTGTTCCGGCTGTTCCAGCACACGGTGGACGAGAAACTGACGCCGCCCGACTTCATGAACGCCTGGGTGGCGGTGGAGACGGTGGACCAGATCGTCCCCGCCCTGCTCGACCAGGGCCGCGAGCCGTTCCCCTCGGAGGCCGCGGTCGGCCGCCGGGGCTGACGGACAACTGTGGGTGGAAAGCCACACCTGACCTCTCCTGTGTCGAGACGCCGCATCCGAGGCGTCTGACCGGCCGTAGAGCCGGGCACGGACGCGCCTTCGCCGTCCCCCAGACACCACGACCCGGAGACACCGCAGATGCGCACCCTTCTTCTCGCCACCGCCGCCCTCGCCGGCTTCGCCGCGGCCTCCGCCGCCCAGGCCCAGGACGCCGACTGGACCGGCGCCTACGTCGGCGTCGTGCTCGGCTACGCCGACCGCAACGAGAGCAGCGGCGAGACCATCGGCTTCGACACTAACCTCGACGGGAACTTCGGCGACACCGTGCGGACCGCCGCGGGCGTTGACGCCTTCTCGCCCGGCTTCTGCGGCGGTGCGTTCAACACCAACGCCGCGGGCGGCGGCTGCCGCAAGGATGACGACACCGATGTCGAGATCGGCGTGCGCGCCGGCTACGACTACCAGATCGGCGCGTTCGTGGTCGGCGGCGTGGTGGAGTACAGCCGCGTCGAGCTGCAGGACGCCGTGACCGCCTTCTCGACCACCCCGGCGGCCTACAACTTCACCCGCAAGCTGACCGACCTGTTCGCGGTTCGCGCGCGCGGCGGCTACGCCTTCGGCGACAACCTGGTCTACGCCACCGGCGGCTACGCCCAGGGCAACATGAAGCACAGCTTCACCACCACCAACACGGTCAACGCCTTCCCGCGTTCGGGCGGCGGCGACGCAAAGGGCTACCAGCTCGGCCTCGGCTACGAGCGCAAGCTGACCGACAACGTGACCCTGGGCGTCGAGTGGCTGCGCACCAGCCTCGACGACGACGACTTCGGCGTGCGGGCCTCGAACTCGGGCACGACCGCGGCCACCAATCCGTTCCTGCTGGTCAACACCGCCGGCACCGACTTCCGGCGCACCGACGACGACTTCGAGGTCGACAGCTTCCGCGTGACGGCGAGCTACCGCTTCTAGTCCCCTGTGGTGGGGGCCGGCCGGCGTCGCAGCAGCTTTTGCGCTGTGGCGTCGGCCTGCACCTCGCCCAGCAACCAGTCGCGGAAAGCCGCGATCTTGCGGGCTCGGCGGCGGTCTTTGGGATAGACCAGCCAGTAGCCGCCCTCCTCCGCGATATAGACCTCGAACGGCTGCACCAGCCGTCCCGCCGCGATGTCGGCGGCGAACATCGCCGGCGATCCGATCGCCACCCCGCCGCTGGCCTGGGCCGCGGCGACCTCCAGCACCTGGTTGTCGGCCATCAGCCGCAGCCCGTCCGGCGCAGGTCCCACGGCGTCGACCCCGGCGTTGCAGAACCACGCCAGCCACTCCGCATCATGACCCACGCGCGGGACGGACAGCAGGTCGGCCGGACGCGGATCGGCCGGCAGGCGCGCCATCGCCTCGGGTGTCGCCAGCGCCGTCTGGGCCGAGGGGAACAGGAGCACGCTCTCCATGCCCGGCCACTCCCGCCGGTTCGAGGCGCGGATCGCCAGGTCCGCCTCCCCGTGCAGCAAGTCCACGACGCGCGAGTCGGTGTCGAGCCGGACGGCGATGCCCGGATGGGCGACCTGGAAGATCCCCAGGCGGCTCGCCAGCCAGCGCGAGGCGAAGGTCTGCAGGGTCGTGATCCTCAGCACCCCCTCGCCGCTGTCGGAGAGGTCGGCCACCGCGCTGCGCAGGGCGGTCATCGCCTCGGTGGCCGCGCGCGCCAGCCGCTCGCCGGCCGCCGTCAGGGCGACCTCGCGGGGGAGCCGGCGGAACAGCGGCTGGTCCAGCCTTTGCTCCAGCGCCTTGACCTGCCAACTCACGGCCGCCTGGGTCATGCCGAGCTCGGCCGCCGCCTTGGTGAAGCTGCCGAGACGGGCGGCGGCCTCGAACACCCGGAAGGCGCTGAGCGGCAGGGAAGCGAGCGGATCAGCCATAAGTCTGCCTTATGGATACGACAGGAGAACGCGTTTGTAGCGAACACCGGTGAAGACCATCTTCCCTCTCAGAAGACAACCCCGCCGGGAGATGGCCATGGAAGAACTACATCGCATCCATAAGGATGTTCCATTCGGATACTGGACGGCGTGGGTCCTCCCGGCCGTGAGGGCGCTGACCCGCCGGTGGCGCTCGGCCGAGGGCGAACGCCGCGCGCTGAAGCAGGCGCTGACGCTGCGCTGAGGCCGGCTTCGACAACCTGAGACGCGGCGGTCGCCTACGGGACGCCCGTCTCCAGCTCGTCCAGCCACACCCGGGCGACGCCATCGCTGGGAGCCCGCCAGTCTCCTCGGGGGCTGAGCGCCCCGCCAGAGATGACCTTCGGCCCGTTGGGCATGGCCGAGCGCTTGAACTGGCTGATCTCGAAGAAGCGGAACAGGAAGACGCGCAGCCACGACTTGATGGTCGCCAGGTCGTACTGGTTGCGCGCTTCGTCCGGGAAATTCTCGGGCCACTGCCCCCGCTCCACATCGTGCCACGCATGCCAGGCCAGGAAGGCGACCTTCGAGGGCCTCAGGCCGTAGCGGGTGATGTGGAACAGGTTGAAATCCTGCAGCTCGTAGGGCCCGACCTTCGCCTGGGTCGATTGGATGGCCCCGGTGGCGTCGGCCGGCACCAGTTCCGGTGAGATCTCGGTATCGAGGATCGACAGCAGGGTCGCCGAGGCGCCCTCCTCGAACTGCTTCGTCTTCACGACCCAGCGGATCATGTGCTGAATCAAGGTCTTCGCGAGCGAGCCGTTGACGTTGTAGTGGCTCATCTGGTCGCCGACGCCGTAGGTGCACCAGCCCAGCGCCAGCTCGGACAGGTCGCCCGTGCCGAGCACGAAGGCGTGGCGCTGGTTCGCCAGCCGGAACAGGAAGTCGGTCCGCAGGCCCGCCTGCACGTTCTCGAAGGCGATGTCGTAGACCGGCTCGCCCTTGGCGAAGGGATGGCCCATCTCTTCCAGCATCAGCCGCGCCGTCGGCCGTATGTCGATCTCCTCGCCGGTGACGCCCAGGCCGCGCATCAGCGCCCAGGCATTGGCCTTGGTGCCTTCGCTGGTGGCGAAGCCGGGCATGGTGAAGGCCAGGATGTTGGTGCGCGGCAGGCCGACGGCGTCGAACGCCTTGGCCGCCACGATGAGCGCATGGGTCGAATCGAGGCCGCCCGAGACGCCGATGCAGATGTGCTTCGACTTGGTGGCCTGCAGCCGCTTGGCCAGGCCGTGCACCTGGATGTTGAAGGCCTCGTAGCAGTCCTTGTCGAGCCGGGCCGGGTCGTCGGGGACGAAGGGGAAGCGGTCCAGGGGTCGGATCAGGCCGACGTCGACGAAATGCGGCTGATGCCGGAACCCGATCCGGCGGAAACGACGCTCCGGGTGGCCGGTGGCCGCCGCGGCGTCGTTGAAGGTCGGCGTGCGCATCCGCTCCAGGCGCAGGCGCTCGACGTCGATGTCGGCCACCGCCATGGCCGAGACCGCGGGAAAACGCTCGGTCTGAGCGAGGCGGCGGCCCAGCTCGTGGATCGAGGCCTGGCCGTCCCAGGCGAGGTCGGTGGTGCTCTCCCCCGGACCGGCGGCGGAATAGAGGTAGGCCGCCTGGCAGCGGGCCGACTGGCTGGCGCACAGCAGCTCGCGGTCGTCGGCCTTGCCGACCACCACGTTCGAGGCCGAGAGGTTGCAGAGGATCAGCGCGCCGGCCAGCGCGCCCTGGGTCGACGGCGGGGTCGGCGCCCAGAAGTCCTCGCAGATCTCGATGTGGAAGACGAAGTCGGCCAGATCCTCGGCCGCGAAGACGAGGTCGGTCCCGAACGGCGCCGTCTGGCCGGCCACCGTGATCTCGAGCCCGGTGACGCCAGCCCCCGGCGCGAACCAGCGCTTCTCGTAATATTCCCGATAGTTGGGCAGGAAGCTCTTGGGCGTGACCCCCAGAATCCGGCCCCGCGAAATGGCGACGCCGCAATTGTAGAGCCGGCCATTGTGGACCAGCGGCGCACCGACGATCAGCACCGGCTTCAGATGCGCGCTCGCCTCCACGATGCGGCAAAGTTCGGCGTCGACGCGGGCCAGCAGGGCGTCCTGCAGCAGGAGGTCATCGATGGCGTAGGCCGAGATCCCGAGCTCGGGAAACAGCATCAGGTCGCAGCTCTCGACGTCGCCCTGCCGCGCCATCCGCAGGGTTTCGTCGGCGTTGAAGCCCGGGTCGCCCGGCAGGACCGACGGCGTACAGACCGCCGCGCGGACGAAGCCGTGGGTATGAATCGAGTGGAACGCCTTCGTCACCGCCAGCTCCCGACCGGACTAATGCTCACTTTGAGCATATATAGCCTAGCCGGTCTCGCGGGGCAAAAATACCCGGGATCGGCGATCAGTCGTCGCGGTGGACGCGCTCGCGGCGCTCGTGCCGCTCCTGGGCTTCCAGGCTCAGCGTGGCGATCGGACGCGCGTCGAGCCGGGCCAGGCCGATCGGCTCCCCCGTCTCCTCGCAGAAGCCGTACGACCCGTCCTCGATCCGGCGCAGGGCCTCGTCGATCTTGGAGATCAACTTGCGTTGACGGTCTCGCGTACGGAGCTCAAGCGCTCGATCAGTCTCCGAGGACGCCCGATCCGCCAGGTCGGGGTGGTTCTCGGTTTCCTTCTGGAGATGGGAGAGGGTCTCGCGAGATTCGCGGAGGATGTCCTCTTTCCACGCCAGAAGCTTTTGCTTGAAATACTCAAGCTGGCGCTCGTTCATGAATTCCTCGTCCTCGGAAGGACGGTATTCAGGACCTTCAGCCAAAACCGTGGCTGTCTTCATGAAAACCTCACGCCCCTAGGAACCCTGAGACACGCGCGGGCTGTATAGCAAAACGACCGATGGTTTCAACGGCGGTGGTGCGCCGCAGGTTTCATCCACGGCCGCGCGCCGCTTCCAGCTTGGCAAGCTCAACTGCGGCGCGAGTCTCGATCTCGTCCAGCACCGCCTCGAGTTTCGGGTCTTCCGTCGCCATCCGCTGCTCGCGAACCGCGCGGGCCAGGGCCTCGACCTGGTTCGACGTCAGGTCCCCGCCCAGCAGCGCGATCTTCAGGTCATCCAGCGAATCGAGCAGGCGGCCCGCCCGGCTGACCGAACGGCGCTTGCGCTCGGTGGGCGACCCCACGTCCTGCAGCGCCAGAAGCGCCTCGACACCCATCACGCCCGCGACACCGCTCGCCGAGGCGACCTGCGCCGGCGCGGACGGCGCGGCGGGGCCCGCGATCCGGAAGCCTTCGCCCCCGCCGCCGCCCCGCGCCGGCTTGACGCCGGACGACTGGGAAAGACCGCCTGTTCCGGTGACCTTCATGGGAATGGACGCCTGGGCCCTCTACTCTCGACCTGCAGGATCGCCGGTCAAACTTGCAGCATGGTTAACAAGGGGAGGATTCTGCCTAGTCGAACTTGCCGCCCCACTCGGAGATGCATTGTTTTTACAAGCCTTTTCGACTGGCACGGATCTCGCGAAGCAGGCGCCGACATCTTCCGCACGAAGGCGCCCATGATTCCGGCCCGTCTCCTCACCGCCCTGATCCTCGCCGCCGCGGCCTGCCTGCCGCAGGGGGCGAGCGCCAAGTCGCGCATCAAGGACATCGTCGCCTTCGAGGGCGTGCGGGAAAACCAGCTGATCGGCTATGGCATCGTCGTCGGCCTGAACGGCACGGGCGACGCGCTGCGGAACGCGCCGTTCACCAAGCAGAGCCTCGAGGCGATGCTGGAGCGCCTGGGCGTCAACGTGCGCGAGGCCAACCTCAACACCAAGAACGTCGCGGCGGTCATGGTGACGGCCAAGCTGCCGCCCTTCTCGGCCCCGGGCGCGCAGATCGACGCCCAGGTGTCGGCGCTGGGCGACGCCAAGAGCCTGCTGGGCGGCACCCTGCTCGTCACCCCGCTGCTCGGCGCCGACGGCCAGGCCTATGCGGTGGCGCAGGGCACGGTGCAGACCGGCTCGGTCAGCGCCGGCGGCGCCTCGGGTTCGACGGTGCTGAAGGGCGTCCCGACCGCCGGCCGCATCGCCGGCGGGGCGACCGTCGAGCGCGAGCTGGGCTTCCAGCTCGCCAGCATGGACCAGCTGCGGATGACCCTCCGCAACCCGGACTTCACCACGGCCCGGCGCGTCGCCGACGTGATCAACGCCAGCTACCCCGGCTCGGCCGTGGCCGAAAACCCGACCATCGTCTCGGTGCGAGCGCCGGCGGGCCAGAACCTCGTCGGCTTCATGGCCCAGATCGAGAACCTGTCGGTCGAGCCCGACAACGCGGCCAAGGTCGTCATCGACGAGGTGGCGGGCGTGATCGTCATGGGCGATGCGGTGCGCGTCTCCACCGTCGCGATCCAGCAGGGCAACCTGACCATCACCGTCCGCGAGAGCCCGGCCGTGAGCCAGCCGGCGCCGTTCTCCCGCCAGGGCCAGACCGCGGTGGTCCCGCAGTCCGACGTCTCGGTCGAGGAGGAGAAGGGCAAGCAGTTCCTGACGGTGAAGTCGGGCACGTCGCTCTCCACCCTCGTCGCCGGCCTGAACGCCCTTGGCGTGACGCCCCGCGACATGATCTCCATCCTCCAGACCATCAAGGCCGCGGGCGCGCTGCAGGCCGAAATCGAGGTGATGTGATGAGCGGCTTCTCCGCCCCCATCGGCGTCTCCCCCGCCCTGCTGGCGCCGACCGCCCAGGCCACGACGGCCGACCTCGCCCGCGGCAAGGCCAAGGACGCGGCCCAGAAGTTCGAGAGCCAGTTCCTGTCGATCATGCTCCAGCAGATGTTCGAGGGCGTGAAGACCGACGGCCCCTTCGGCGGCGGCGAAGGCGAGGAGATGTTCCGCTCGCTGATGACCGAGGCGATGGGCAAGCAGATGACGAAGGCCGGCGGCATCGGCCTCGCCGATACGATCCAGCGCGAAATCCTGAAGATGCAGGGACTGACCTGATGGCCCTCGCCGCCCAAGACGCCACCGACCGCTGCGAACAGCTCATCGTCCTCACCGAGCGGCTCACCGAGCTGATCGCCGCCCAGGCCCTGGCCTTCGAACAGCGCCGGCCGCAGGACGCCGCGGCCCTGCTGGAGGAGACCTCGCGGCTCGCCAACCTCTACCGCCACGAGAGCGCGCGCGTCCGCGCGGACAAGCGCCTGGTGGAAGGCGCGCCCGTCCAGCTTCGCGCCCGGCTCGCCCAGGCCACCGAGGCGTTCGACGCCGTGCTCGCCCGCCAGGGCCGCGCCATCGAGGCGGCGCGGATCGTCACCGAGGGCCTGGTGAAGTGCATCGCCGAGGAAGTGGCGAACCAGCGCAGCCAGGCCACCGTCTATGGCGCGGCCGGCGCCCAGGTGCAGACCTCCACCGCCACGGCCATCACCCTGAACCGGCGCGCCTGAGCGCCCAGGACCGGCGCCCGCGGCGGCCCGACGGCCGCATGACCGGTCAGTGCATCGTGTTGGCGACGATCTCCAGCTTGTTGCCGTCGGGGTCGAGGATCACGCAGCCGTAGTAGTCGGGCGCGATATCGGGATGCGGACCGGCCGCGCGGATCGTCGTGGCGCCCTGCGCCGTGGCGGCCTCGTAAGCTGCGTCCACCGCCGCCCGGCTGCCGGCGCTGAAGGCCAGGTGCGCCCCCAGGCCGGCCACCTGCTCTCCCGCCACCGGGTAGAGGTAGAAGTGGCCGCCCTGGCCGCCGGGCCCATAGGCAAGCTCGCGGGTGCTGGCGGCCGAGACGGCGGCGCCAAGGGGCGCGAAGAAGGCGTCGTAGAAGCGCCGCGCCGCGTCCAGGTCGCGGACGCCGAGGGACAGGTGGTCGAACATTCGGCCTCCGGGACGGATACGCTCCAGAGGTGCAGGCGCGGGCCAGGCCGCGCCAGAGGCCGCTTTGTCAGGCGTGGCCTCGCCCACATTCAAACGCTTGTTTGCCGCTGCGGAACCTGCCTATGGTGGTCCTGCCGTCGGAAGGTCCGGCGGTCTGCGTTCTCAGGGCGGGGTGCAACTCCCCACCGGCGGTAATGCCCACCGAAGCTTCGGCGAAGGCGGGACGAGTCCGCGGGCGCCTGGCTCCTCGCCATAGTTGGGGCCAGGGACGAGCAGACCCGGTGCGATCCCGGGACCGACGGTCATAGTCCGGTTATGAGAACGGTCGTGTTCGCGGTGGGCGGAGTCCGTCACCCGTGCGCGCGGCCTACTCCCTGAGTCGTGGTCCTTTGAACCCGGTCAGGGAGAAGACCATGACCCAACTGAACACCCTCGAATTCCCCACCGCCAACGGCGCCTATCGGGCCGGCCGCATCGCCTTCGTGCATGCGCTTTGGCACGCCGAAATCGTCCGCGAGGCCTACGATGGCTTCGTGGAGGAGATGGCGGCCCTCGGCATCCCGGCCTCGGCCATCGAGAAGTTCGAGACGCCCGGATCGTTCGAGATCCCGCTCCACGCCCAGACCCTGGCGCGCACCGGCCGCTACGCGGCCATCGTCGCCGCCGGCTTCGTGGTGGACGGCGGCATCTATCGCCACGACTTCGTCGCCCAGACGGTCGTCCAGGCGCTGATGCAGGTACAGCTCGCCACCGAGACGCCGGTGTTCTCGGTTGTCCTGACTCCGCACCACTTCCATGAGCATGACGTTCACCAGGGCTTCTTCCACGCCCACTTCCGGGTGAAGGGCGCCGAGGCCGCGCGCGCGTGCCACGGCACGCTGCAGAGCCTGGCCAAGCTGGCGGGGGCGGCGTGATGGACGCCCCGCTCGACGCGCCGACCGGGTTCGAGCGGCACGAGCGCCGCAGTCCCGTCACCGATCCCTGGGAGCCGATCTACCGGCGGCTCTCGGGCGACACCGTGGTGCTCGGCCTGCGGGCCGGCGCCGCCCACTGCAACAGCCGCGGCTTCGTCCACGGCGGCCTGATCTCCGCCCTGGCGGACAACGCCATGGGGCTGTCGTGCGTGCGCCGCCTGGGCGAGGTCTCCAGCCTGGTGACGGTGAACCTTACGGTCGACTTCCTGGGATCGGCCCACACCGGCCAGTGGCTGGAGTTCGATACGGTGTTCGTGAAGCCGGGCGGCACGCTCTGCTTCACCCAGGCATTCGTGACCGCCGACGGCCAGCCGTGCGCCCGGGCCAACGCGGTCTTCCGGGTCGTGAAGAAGGCGATGGCGGCATGACCTGCTACCTCGTCGGACGTATCGCGATCCACGACCGCGAGCGCTACGGCCGCTACGCCGCGGCGTTCATGCCGGTGCTCAGGCAGTACGGCGGCCGTCTGCTGGTGTCGGAGGAGAACCCGGAAGCGCTCGAGGGGGACTGGGACGGGCGCAAGCTGGTCCTGCTGGCCTTCGACAGCCGGGACGCCGCCCTCGCCTGGGCGAACTCGCCGGAATACCAGGAGATCGCGAAAGACCGCTTCGCGGCCTCGGACGCGATCGTCCTGCTGGCGGAGGGACTGGGCTAATCAGAACTGCGCCTCCCCCGCCACGGGGAGGCGCAGAACCCGCTCTACGCCGACTGCGTCCAGGAATTCGGTGTCGTGGCTGACCACCAGCAGGGCGCCGTCGTAGCCGCGCAGGGCCGCCTCCACCGCCCCGATCGAGTCCAGGTCGAGGTGGTTGGTCGGCTCGTCCAGGATCAGGAGCTGGGGCGGCGCATCGCCGGCCAGCACGCAGGCCAGGGCCGCCCGCAGCCGCTCCCCGCCGCTGAGGCTGCCGACCGGCTTGTCGGCGGCGGTGTTGCGGAACAGGAACCGGGCCAGGGCCGCGCGGGCGGCGTTCTCGCTCGCGGCCGGATTCAGACGCCGGAACGCCGCGACCAGGCTGGGCTCATCCCCGAGCAGGGCCGTGCGCTGGTCGAGGAACGCCGCGCGGACGCCCCGCGCCACGACGCCGGCCGTCGGCTGCAGCTCCCCGGCGGCGAGGCGAAGCAAGGTGGTCTTTCCGGCGCCGTTCGGGCCGGCGACGGCGACGCGCTCGGGGCCGGCGATCCGCAGGTCCACGCCCGACAGCACGGCCCGCCCGTCCGGCCAGGCGAAGCCCGCCGCCTCCAGCGTCAGCACCATCTTGCCCGCCGGCAGGCCGGACGGCGGCAGGTCGAAGCCCAGCCGGCGCACGCGCTCCACGCGCGCCTCGGCGGCGCCCACGGCCTCGGCGGCGTCGCTCGCCTTCCGGTCGGCCAGGCGCCGGACGCGCCCGCCGGTCGCCTCGGCCCGGTCCTCGCGGGCGTCGAGCAGGATCTTCGGCGCGTCGTTGCGGGCGCGGCTGCGCTTGCCGGCGGCGTCGCGGCGCGCCTGCCGCTCTAGGGCCGCCTGCCCCTCGCGCGCGGCCCGCTGGGCCCCGCGCTGCGCCTCGGCGCGCTCGCGGGCCGCCGCCGCCTCAGCCTCGGCCTTGCGCTGGACGTAGAGGTCGTAGTCGCCGCCGTAGACCTGGGCGCCGAGGCTCGACAGCTCGACGATCCGGTCCATGCGCCGCAACAGGCCGCGGTCGTGGCTGACGACGATGGCCCCACCCTTCCAGCGCCCCAGCACCTCGGCCACCAGCTCGCGCGCCTCGGCGTCGAGGTTGTTGGTCGGCTCGTCCAGGATCAGCAGGTCGGGCTCGACGGCGAGCAGGCCCGCGAGGCTCGCCCGGGTCGCCTGGCCGCCGCTGAGGCTCCCGGCCGGCCGCGCGAGGTCGAGGCCCGCCAGGCCCACCTCGGCCAGGGCCGCGTCGAGCCGGGCCTCCAGCGTCCAGTCGGCCTCGGCCAGGTCGTCCCCGCTTCCCTCGCCCGCCTCGATCCGGCGCAGGCGCGCGAGCGGACCGGCGACGCCGAGCAGGTCGGCCACGCTGGCGCCCGGCGGCGGGCTCAGCGCCTGGCGGAGCACGGCCGGCCGGCCGCGCAGGGTCACGGCGCCGCCGGTCGGCGCCAGCTCACCCAGGATCAGGCGCACGAGCGTGGACTTGCCCACGCCGTTGCGGCCGACGAGGCCGGTCCGTTCGGCGCCGAACGCGAGAGTCAGGTTGTCGAGGAGGACGCGGCCGTCAGGCGTCGCGTAGCTGAGACCGTCGAGGGTGATGTGTGCAGGCATGAAGGGTCATCGCGGCGTGGACGTTCGGGGTGGTCGGATTGTCCAGCGCGAGCCGCATCGGCCTGCTCCTTCTTGCGAAGGCCGCTATCTAGGGCTCGCCGGCCCCTCGCGCAATCCGGACGCGGCATCGAGCCGGCCGTTGCGGCGCGCCGGCCGGGCGGTCATCTGCGCCCCATGACCCTGCCCGACATCGACTGGACCGCCCTCGCCCGGGAGCTCGACGCCCATGGCTGCGCGATCATCCCGAGGCTGCTCCCGCCCGACGCGTGCGACGCCCTCGCCGCGCTCTACGATGCGCCGACGGGTTTCCGCTCGACGGTGACCATGGCCCGGCACGGCTTCGGTCGCGGCGAGTACCGCTACTTCGCCTATCCTCTGCCCGAACCCGTCGGGAGCCTCAGGACCGCGCTCTATCCGCCGCTGGCGCGGATCGCCAACGCCTGGAGCGACGCCCTCGGCGAGCCCGCGCGCTATCCGGCCGATCACGCGGACTACCTCGCCCGGTGCCACGCCGCGGGCCAGATCCGGCCGACGCCTCTCGTGCTGCGCTACGTGGCGGGCGACTACAACTGCCTGCACCAGGACCTCTACGGCGAACAGGTGTTCCCTTTGCAGGCCGCCGTCCTGCTGTCGGAGCCCGGCCGCGACTTCGAGGGCGGCGAGTTCGTGTTGACCGAGCAGCCGCCGCGGATGCAGTCGCGCGTCGAGGTCGTGCCCCTGCGCCAGGGCGACGCCGTGGTCTTCCCGGTCAGCCAGCGCCCCGTGCGCGGGAGCCGTGGCCTCTACCGGGTCAACATGCGCCACGGCGTCAGCCGGCTGCGCGCCGGCCGCCGGCACACCCTGGGCGTCATCTTCCACGACGCGACCTAGCGGCTTTCGGACATGTGTTGGGATCGCCACATTGGCTGGCGGCGGCCCCCGGACGATCTAGCGGACAAAGGAGAACCGCCATGACTTTCGTCGTTTCCGCCCTCCCCGTGGCCCCCTTCCGCCCGCTGTTCGGCCTCCCGGACGAAGCGCTCGCCGCCCGGGGCGTCCAGCGCCGCCGGGTCGAGGCGCCCGTCGGCTCGCCGTGCCGCGTGACCCTGGAAGATGCGCCCGTCGGCGAGACCGTCCTGCTGCTGAACTACGAGCACCAGCCGGCGGACACCCCCTTCAGGTCCCGCCACGCGATCTTCGTCCGCGAGAGCGCCCAGGACACCCGCTTCGCGCCCGGCGAGCTGCCGCCGGTGTTCCGCAACCGCAGCCACCTGTCGCTGCGCGCCTTCGACGCCGGCGGCATGATGATCGACGCCGAGCTCGCCGCCGTCTCGGACCTTCCCGAGGCCATCGGACGCCTGCTGGCCGACCCGCAGGCGGCCTACCTCCACGCGCACTACGCCGGCGCCGGCTGCTATGCGGCGCGGATCGACCGGGCCTGAGCGCGCGGTTCGGGGGCTTCGAGCACTGACCGGGCTGACGATCCGGTGAGCACGGAAACCAAAGCGATGTGAAGGGGTTCTGGCCGGCGGTCACACGCTGGAGACAGATCCCTTGCCCCGCCCGCTCACGCTCCTGATCGCCACGATCGCCGTCGGACAGGCGTCCGCCGCCGCCGCCCAGACGTGGCCGGCCAGCACCACGGCCGCCACCCCCCGCATGGTGGTCGCCAAGGCCGCCGACCGCCCGGTCGCGCGCGCCTCGAGCCTCAGGATCTCCGACCTGCGCCGGGCGGCCGGACCCCGGGCGCTGAAGCTGACGCCCACGCTTGACGCCGACGATACCCCCGACGTCGAGCTGCGGGCGCGCTCGGAGTGGTATGACGACCAGGGCTTGCGGGTGACGCCCACCCGCGTAGCCTTCAAGCGCCGCTTCTGATCGGAGCCCGATGCTCGTCCGTCTCGTCCTGGCGCTGAGCGCCATCGCCGGCGCCGCGGTGGCCCACCCGCTCACCTGCACGCCCACGCGCGCGGATTCCGAGCGGATGGCCCGACTGGACCAGGCCTGGAAGGCGGCGCGCGCCGACGCCATCGGCGCCGGGCAAGGCGACGCCCTCCGCCGGCTCGGCCGCGTCGCAGACCCGCGGATCGACCTGAACCGCCCACAACCGACGCCTGGAAAGTACCTGTGCCGCACCATCAAGCTCGGCGCGGCGCAGGAAGGGATGCTGCCGTACGTCGCCTATGGCTGGTTCCGCTGCCAGGTCACCCTGTCGCCCGGCGGCGACCTTGAGCTGCGCAAGATCACCGGCTCGCAGCGCCCCGTGGGACTGATCTGCCCGACAGGCGAGCGCCGGACCGCGCGGTTCGTCGGCGTGCTGGAACTGGGCGGCGAGACCCGCACGCCCCGGTACGGCGCCGATGCCGGCCGCGACCTGGTCGGCCTCGTCCAGCGGGTGGGCGACGAGAGCTGGCGCGTGGCCTTTCCGTGGCCGGCCTATGAATCCAAGCTCGACATCCTGGAGCTGAAGCGCGTCAGGAGCTGGTAGCCGGCCGCCCTACTGCCAACGTGGTGTCAGCAGCCCTCGCCCGCGCGAGTCGGCGGGGCCTTTGTTCACGACTCGTTCCCGTGTTATGAGACTCGCCGGTTTCCTACATTAGGCGGCTCGCTCGGGACCTTTTCCCGACGATCTCGCGTTCCGGGACAACATGGCCGACCAGCACAATCTCATCCGCGTGCGCGGCGCGCGCGAGCACAATCTCAAGGACGTCAACGTCGACATCCCGCGGGGCGAGCTCGTCGTGCTGACCGGGCTCTCGGGCTCGGGCAAGAGCTCGCTGGCGTTCGACACCATCTACGCCGAGGGCCAGCGCCGTTACGTGGAGAGCCTGTCGGCCTATGCGCGCCAGTTCCTGGAGCTGATGAGCAAGCCGGACGTGGACCTGATCGAGGGCCTGTCGCCAGCGATCTCCATCGAGCAGAAGACCACCAGCCGCAACCCGCGCTCGACGGTCGGCACGGTCACCGAGATCCACGACTACATGCGCCTGCTCTGGGCGCGCGTCGGCGTGCCCTATTCGCCGGCCACGGGCCTGCCGATCGAGAGCCAGACCGTCAGCCAGATGGTCGACAAGCTGAACGCCCTGCCCGAGGGCACGCGACTGAACCTGCTGGCCCCGGTGGTTCGCGGGCGGAAGGGCGAGTACCGCAAGGAGTTCGCCGAGTGGCAGAAGGCCGGCTTCCAGCGGGTGAAGGTCAACGGCGAGCTGATGCTGATCGAGGACGCCCCGACCCTCGACAAGAAGTTCAAGCACGACATCGACATCGTCGTGGATCGCATCGTCACCAAGCCGGGCCTGGAAGCACGCTACGCCGACAGCCTGGAGACCGCCCTGCGGCTGGCGGACGGCATCGCTGTCGCCGAATGGGCCGACCTGGCGGAGGGCGAGACCGAGCCCAGGCGGCTGGTCTTCTCCGAGAAGTTCGCCTGCCCGGTCTCGGGGTTCACGATCAGCGAGATCGAACCGCGCCTGTTCTCGTTCAACAACCCCTACGGCGCCTGCCCGGTCTGCGACGGCCTCGGCGCCAAGCTGGCCTTCGACCCCGACATGGTCGTGCCGGACAAGGAAAAGACCCTGCACAAGGGCGCGATCGCGCCGTGGGCCAAGGGCCCCTCGCCGCTCTACACCCAGACGCTCCAGGCCCTGTCGCGGCACTACGGCTTCTCGATGGACGAGCCGTGGTGGAAGCTGCCCGAGCCGGCGAAGAATGTGGTGCTGTACGGCTCCGGTTCCGAGAAGATCCGCTTCATCTACGATGACAACGCCCGCAAGTACGAGGTCAACAAGACCTTCGAGGGGGTGCTGCCGAACCTGGAGCGCCGCTGGCGCGAGACCGACTCCTCGTGGGTGCGCGAGGAGCTGGGCCGCTACCAGTCCGAGACGCCCTGCCTGGCGTGCGAGGGCTACCGCCTGAAGCCCGAGTCGCTGGCCGTGAAGATCGCCGGCCGCCACATCGGCGACGTCTCCCGCCTTTCGATCCGCCACGCCCAGGAGTGGTTCGAGAGCCTGGACGGCCAGCTCACCGACAAGCAGATGGAGATCGCCCGGCGGATCCTGAAGGAGATCAACGACCGGCTGCGGTTCCTGGTCAACGTGGGCCTCGACTACCTGAACATGTCGCGCAGTTCGGGCACCCTGTCCGGGGGCGAGAGCCAGCGCATCCGACTGGCCAGCCAGATCGGCTCGGGGCTGACGGGCGTGCTCTACGTGCTGGACGAACCCTCGATCGGCCTGCACCAGCGCGACAACACCCGGCTGCTCACCTCGCTGAAGGGCCTGCGCGACCTCGGCAACTCGGTCCTCGTGGTCGAGCATGACGAGGAGGCGATCCTCACCGCCGACCACGTCATCGACATGGGGCCGGCCGCGGGGGTCCATGGCGGAGAGATCATCGCCCAGGGCACGCCCGACGACATCATGGCCAATCCCAACAGCGTCACCGGCCAGTACCTGTCGGGCGCTCGCGAGATCGCCGTGCCCGAGGACCGCCGGCCGATCTCGAAGAAGAAGGTCATCCGCGTCGTCGGCGCGACCGGCAACAACCTGAAGGCCGTCACCGCCGAGATCCCGGTCGGGACCTTCACCTGCATCACCGGCGTCTCCGGCGGCGGCAAGTCCACCTTCACCATCGAGACACTCTACAAGGCCGCGGCCCGCCGGCTGCACAACGCCTCGGACGCCCCGGCCCCGCACGAGCGGATCGAGGGGCTGGAGCATTTCGACAAGGTCATCGACATCGACCAGTCGCCCATCGGCCGCACGCCGCGGTCGAACCCGGCCACCTATACCGGCGCCTTCCAGCCCATCCGCGACTGGTTCGCCGGCCTGCCCGAGGCCAAGTCGCGCGGCTACGGGCCTGGCCGCTTCAGCTTCAACGTCAAGGGCGGCCGCTGCGAGGCCTGCCAGGGCGATGGCCTGATCAAGATCGAGATGCACTTCCTGCCGGACGTGTACGTCACCTGCGACGTCTGCCACGGCCGCCGCTACAACCGCGAGACGCTGGAGGTGATGTTCAAGGGCAAGAACATCGCCGACGTGCTCGACATGACGGTCGAGGAGGCCGCCGACTTCTTCAAGGCGGTGCCGCCGATCCGCGAGAAGATGGAGACGCTGAAGCGCGTCGGTCTCGGCTACGTGAAGGTCGGCCAGCAGGCCACAACCCTCTCCGGCGGCGAGGCCCAGCGGGTGAAGCTGTCGAAGGAGCTGTCGCGCCGCGCCACGGGCAAGACGCTCTACATCCTCGACGAGCCGACGACCGGCCTGCACTTCGAGGACGTGAAGAAGCTGCTCGAGGTGCTCCACGAGCTCGCCGACCAGGGCAACACCGTCGTGGTGATCGAACACAATCTCGACGTCGTGAAGACCGCCGACTGGCTGGTGGACTTCGGGCCCGAAGGCGGCGATGGGGGCGGCGAGATCGTCGCCCAGGGCAGCCCCGAGGCCGTCGCGGCCAACCCCCGCAGCTGGACCGGCCGCTACCTGCACGAACTCCTGGAGCGCCACCGCGAACGCAAGGGCGCCCGCAAGAAGGCGCTGGTGGGGGCTTAGGACCTGGAACAATCCCTCCCCTTTATGGGGAGGGTGGTCCGCGCAACGCGCGGACCGGGGCCTTGACGGAGAGGGCTCGGACAGACCCACACTCCCTATCCGGCCGGCTGCGCCGGCCACCCTCCCCTGAGAGGAGGGATGATCTCCACACGACCGAGGAAAGCCCCACCATGATCCTGTACGGCGCGCCGATGCCCGCTCCCAACCCGCGGCGGGTCCGCATCTTCCTTGCGGAAAAGGGCATCGACCTGCCCGAGACCCCGGTCGACATGCGCAAGCGCGAGCACAAGAGCCCCGAGCACCGGGCGCGCAACTCGTTGGGACAGGTGCCGACCCTGGAGCTGGACGACGGCACCTGCATCTCGGAGACGGTCTCGATCTGCCGCTACTTCGAGGAGACCCAGCCCGATCCGCCGCTGTTCGGAACGTCGGCTGTCGAGAAGGCGCTGGTCGACATGTGGATCCGCCGGATCGAGTTCACGGTGATGTCGCCGGTCGGCAATTTCTGGCGGCACGCGCACCCGTTCACCGCCGCGCTGCTGACCCAGTTCAAGGACTTCGGCGAGAGCAACCGCGAGACCTACGCCGGCGCCCAGCGCTGGCTGGACCGCGAGCTGGCCGACCGCCCGTTCGTGGCGGGCGAAGCCTACACCATGGCCGACATCTGCCTGCTCTCGACGGTGGACTTCGCGACCTGGATCGGCCTGCCGCTGGCCGACGAACACGCCAGCCTCAAGGCCTGGCACGCCCGCGTCAGCGCCCGGCCGAGCGCGGCGGCCTGAGGATCAGGCTGCGGGTCAGGCCTGAGCTTCAGGCCTGGCCGCGAGCTTCTGGTAGGCGATCGCGCCGGGCGCGGCGACCACGGCGTAGTAGATCGCCGTGAACAGCCCGCCGACCGCCATGTACGCGATCATGAACGGGTTGAGGTAGGTCCGCAGCGTGGTCTCGTCGGGCTGGAAGATGCGCATCAGCTCGGCGACCGTGCCGCCCATGGCCAGGGTGATGATCATCGACACCGCCATGAAGAGCATCATGAACAGGATCGCGACCACGAACACGCAGCAGATGGCGAGCAGGTAGGCGCCCACCAGCCGCCAGAACTGGCCGTGGGTCAGGCGCCAGGAGTCGAGGATCGCGAGGCGGCCCTGGTCGAAGGTCATCACCGGCGCCAGCGACATCCGCACGGCCACATAGACTAGCAGGCCGAGGGCGAAGAGCTCCGCCGCGGCGAACGCGAACTGCAGCGCGCCCGCCCCCAGGAACGAGGCCAGGGTGGCGATAATGGCGACCACGATCTGGATCGCCGCCACCAGCATCAGGGCCAGGATCAGGTAGATCAGAGTCAGGGTCATCAGCCGCAGCTCGTCGCGCCCGAAGCGCAGGTAGCTGAACCGGTCGTCCTGCGGCCGCAGGATCACGCGATAGACCGCCGCGCCCATGATGCACTGCACCACCAGGCCGAACAGCAGCATCGGCGACAGGATCGTCAGCGCCTGCAGCAGCTTGCCCGCGTCCGGGGCCGCGTTGGGATCGGTGTTGAGGAACTCGAGCGCCGCCCGCGCTTCGGCGGGCATGTTCACGGTGATCAGGGCGCTGGCCACGCTGACGGCGAAGCAGAAGGCCGTCCATGCCATCAGCGCCTTCGGCCGTTCGCGGGTGATCCGAAACCCTTCGAGCGCGGCGTCAGTCGCCGAGAAGCTAGTCATCCCATCCCCCGACCCGACGCATGAATCGGGCCATATCCTTCACTCCCAAAGTGCGTGGGAGCCCCGCGACGCGCAAGGCCCCGCTCGCGATACAGGCGCACAGTTGCTAGTAGGCAACGCATGTCCCTACGTCCTGTTCACGTCGTCGGCGGCGGCCTCGCCGGTTCGGAAGCCACCTGGCAGCTCGCGCAGGCGGGCGTGCCGGTCATCCTGCACGAGATGCGGCCCGTCCGCGGAACCGACGCTCACCAGACCGACCATCTCGCCGAGCTGGTCTGTTCCAACTCGTTCCGCGCCGACGACTGGACCGGCAATGCCGTCGGCCTGCTGCACGCCGAGATGCGCGCGCTGGACTCCATCATCATGTCGGCCGGCGATGCGCACCAGGTGCCCGCGGGCGGCGCGCTGGCGGTGGACCGCGACGGATTCTCCGAAGCGGTCACCCGCCGCCTGGCGGCCCATCCGCTCGTCACCATTGCGCGCGGCGAGGTCGCGGGCCTGCCGCCGGCCGAGTGGGACAGCGTCATCGTCGCCACGGGGCCCCTCACCTCGCCGGCCCTGTCCCAGGCGATCCTGGACCTGACCGGCGAAGGCCAGCTCTCGTTCTTCGACGCCATCGCGCCGATCGTGAACATCGAGTCGGTGGACATGAGCGTGGCCTGGCGGCAGTCGCGCTACGACAAGGTCGGCCCCGGCGGCGACGCGGCCGCCTACATCAACTGCCCCATGACCCAGGCGCAGTACGAGGCCTTCATCGACGCCCTGCTCGCGGGCCCCAAGGCCGAGTTCAAGGAGTGGGAGAACGTTCCCTACTTCGATGGCTGCCTCCCGATCGAAGTGATGGCCGAACGGGGCCGCGAGACCCTGCGCCACGGCCCGATGAAGCCGGTGGGCCTGACCAACGCCCACAAGCCGGACGAAAAGCCCTGGGCCGTCGTCCAGCTGCGCCAGGACAACGCGTTGGGCACCTTGTGGAACATGGTTGGCTTCCAGACCAAGCTGAAGCACGGGGCCCAGACCGAGATCTTCCGCATGATCCCGGGCCTGGAAAAGGCGGTGTTCGCGCGCCTCGGCGGCCTGCACCGCAACACCTTCATCAACAGCCCGCGCCTGCTCGACCGCTCGCTCCGGCTGAAGGTCGAGCCGCGCCTACGTTTCGCCGGCCAGGTGACGGGGGTCGAAGGCTATGTGGAGAGCGCCGCCGTGGGCCTGTTGGCCGGGCGCTTCGCCGCCGCCGAGCGGCTCGGCCGTCCCATCGAGGCGCCGCCGGCCACCACCGCCCTGGGCGGCCTCGTCGGCCACATCACCGGCGGGCACCTGGAGCATGCGCCAGAGGAAGGACGGGCCGGCTCGTTCCAGCCGATGAACATCAACTACGGCCTCCTGCCGCCCCTGGCGCCGCCGAAGCGTGACGCCGAGGGCCGCCGGCTCGGCGCCAAGGAGAAGACCCGGCTGAAGAAGCGAGCCGTGGGCGAACGCGCCCTGGCCGACCTCAGGGCCTGGATGGACACCTCGTTCGCGATGGAACCGGCCGAGTAGCGGTCAGATACGGCCGCGGGTCACGGCCCAGAGCAGCCGCAACCGGTCGCGCAGCGGCGACCGCTTTCCGCCGACCAGCGCCGCATGCGCCACGGCGGGGAAGGCCTCCGCGGCGAGCTTGGCCACCGCCGTCTTCGCGCCGGTCAGCGCCCGCGCCGAGACGGCGGCGATGCGCCGGTCGCCCTCGGCGCGCCGCGCCAGCGCCCAGGCCGCGCCCCCCGCCCGCGCCGGGCCCGTGTCCGAGCCGGGCGCCAGGATCATCGCCGCCAGCTCCGCCGCCCGGCCGCCGGTGTCGCGGGCCCACTCCAGCGCCTCGTTGGGCTTCATCGGCGTGGCGTCCAGCTCGCGGTAGCGGGCGTCGATCATCGCCTCCAGCGGCTCGCGCGGCAGGTTTCGGCGGGCGATGGCCGCGGCCAGCGCCTGGGCCGTGGGGTGGCGGCGCACCGGCCGCCCCTCGTACGCCTCGTCCAGCATCTCGCGCCACCAGGTCAGGCGGATCTCGCCGAGCAGGGCGTTCGAGGTGACCTTCGGGGCGCGCGCCAGCTCGTGGTCGTAGGCGTAGATCGCGACCACGTCGGCGCGCCTTTCCGCATCGCCGATGAACCGGCTGGAGAGCCAGCGGTCCGGATCCACGCGCCGGATCAGGGCATCAAGATCGTCGTCCATGGCGCCTCAACGAAAAAGGCCCGCCGGTGAGGCGGGCCTTCCGGGGATTTGTCGTCCCTTATCAGCCGAACAGCGTCTGCGTCATGGTCATCCCCGTCAGCATGGGGATGGAGAGCAGCAGGTTCGTGCGCGAGAACAGCATCGCCGTGCGGCCGGCCTTGGCCTTGGCGTCGGCGTCCGCCTCCACGATGCCCAGGGCGATCTTCTGGTTCGGCCAGATGAAGACCCAGACGTTGATGAACATGATGATCGCCAGCCACATGGCCAGGCCCAGCAGCGTGAAGCCGGTGTCGCTGGCCGAATAGCCGTTGAACAGGCCCAGCGTCAGCGCCTCGTGCGCGTAGTCCACGCCGCGCAGGTAGGCGATGATCAGGCCCATCAGCACGGTGAACAGCGCCGCCCAGCGGAACCAGAACAGCGCCTCGGGGGCGATGTACTTGGAGACCGCCGGCTTCAGCTCGGCCGGGATCTCCGGCATTTTCCGGATCTGGACGAAGTTGAAGTAGTACAGCAGCCCGATCCACAGGATGCCGAAGAAGGTGTGCAGCCAGCGGAACACCGCCTGCCAGAACGCGCCGTCGGCGCCGTGCGGCCCCTGCGAATAGGCGCCGATCATGATCAGCGCCAGGATGACGCTGACGATTACGGTGTTGCGGAAATTGGCGAGCAATCCAGCCATTTAACGTGCCCTCGTGAGTCCCTGCCCTGGCGGCGAGGTATAGGGCGTTTCGTCGTGGGCTGAAAGGTGACGCTCAGACAGCGATGAGCGCGGCGGCCAGCCTGCGGCCCTCGTAGGTCAGCAGGTTGTACAGCTTGGCCGCGGCGGGGGTGTCCATGAACTCGAAGCCGATGCCCGCCGCGCGCAGGCCATCGCGCACCTCGCGCGGCGGCAGGGCGTTACGGGCGCCGGCGCCCAGCAGCAGCAGCTCGACCTCCGCCGGGCCGGCGGCCAGCACCGGCTCCAGCGCGGCCAGGGTCAGCTCCGCCATGGACGCCACCGGCCAGGCGCGGGGTTCGTCCGCCAGGATCAGCAGCGATCCCTCGTGCCGGAGTCCTCCGGAGAGACGGAAGCCGCCCTCGCCGTAGGCGTCGATCGAGGGGGCGTTCCGGGCCATCGGCTCAGGGCCGCGGGACGGCCGGCTTCAGCGGTTCGGCCGGCTCGTCCTGGCGCTTGACGCCCCAGAGCAGGATCACCGGCGCGGCGACGTAGATCGACGAGTAGGTGCCGATGATGATGCCGAACATCAGCACGATGGACATGCCGAACAGCGTCGGCCCGCCGAACACCGCCAGGCCCGCCAGGGCCAGGATGGCGGTCACCCCGGTGATGACCGTCCGCGACAGCGTCTCGTTGATCGACAGATCGATCACCTCGCGCAGCGGCAGGCGCTTGTACTTGCGCAGGTTCTCCCGCAGGCGGTCGAAGACCACGACGGTGTCGTTCATCGAATAGCCGACGACGGTCAGGATCGCCGCGACCGTGGTCAGGCTGAACTCCAGCCGGGCGAAGGCGATGATGCCGAACGTCAGGATCACGTCGTGGAACAGCGCCACGACCGCCCCGACGCCGAACTGCAGTTCGAACCGGAACCAGATGTAGACCAGCATCAGGCCGATGGAGAGCAGCAACGCCAGCAGGCCGGCGTTGAACAGCTCGCCCGAGACCTTCGGGCCGACGACGTCGGTGCGGACGAAAGTGACCTTCCCGAGGGTCTTGGTGAGGGTCGCCTTCACCCGGTCGACGGTCTGCGCCGGGCTCGCCCCGGCCGGCGTCTGGAAGCGGACCATGGCCTGCTGCGGCGTGCCGAAGGCCTGAACCTGGACGTCGCCCAGCTCCATGCGCTCCAGCGCGGCCCGGGCGGCGCCGAGGTCGACGGCCTTCGGCGCGGTCGACAGCTCGAGGACGGTGCCGCCCTTGAAGTCGATGCCGCAGCTCAGGCCGCCGCAGGGCGGCTCGAACGGGATCATGGCGCGCGCCAGCGAGGCGATGACGGCGATGGCCGACAGGATCGCCGCGTACTTCGCGAACCGGACGAACTGGAAGTCCGTCTTGACGGGGAGAAGCTTGATCAGAGGCCACATGGCGGGGCTCTCCCTTACGCGATCGGCAGGGTCTTCGGACGGGCGGCGCGATACCACCAGGCCAGAAGCACCTGCGTAATGAGGACGGCGGAGAACACCGAGGTGGCCACGCCGATGGAGAGCGTCCAGGCGAAGCCCTTAACGGGGCCCGCGCCGAACTGGAACATCATCAGCGCCGCCAACAGCGTCGTCAGGTTGGCGTCGATGATCGTGCTCATGGCGCGCGAGAAGCCGGCGTCCATGGCCGTGGCGATGGTGCGTCCCGCCCGGACCTCGTCGCGCATCCGCTCGTAGATCAGCACGTTCGCGTCGACCGCCACCGCCAGGGTGAGGATCAGGCCCGCGATGCCGGGCAGGGTCAGGGTCGCCTGGGTGAAGCTCATGGCGGCGATGATCAGCAGGCCGTTCACCAGCAGGGCGATGATCGAGATCCCGCCGAACAGCAGGCCGTAGGCCAGCAGCATGAAGACCAGGATCGCGGTGAAGCCGATCACGGTGGAGATCTGGCCGGCCTTGATGGCGTCGGCGCCGAGTTCGGCGCCCACGGTGCGCTGTTCCTCGACGTTCAGGCGGGTCGGCAGGGCGCCGGCGCGCAGCAGGATCGCAAGGTCGTTGGCGCTCTCGACGGTGAAGTTGCCGCTGATCTGGCCCGAACCGCCCGTAATGGGCTCGTTGATGTTCGGCGCCGAGATCACCTTGTCGTCGAGCACGATGGCGAAGCGCTTGCCGACGTTGGCCGTGGTGGCCGCGGCGAAGCGGCGGGCCCCCTCGCCGTTGAAGCGGAAGTTCACCACCGGCCGGCCGGTCTGTTGGTCGAAGCCGGCGGTCGCGTTGGTCAGCATCTCGCCCGTCACCAGGGCCCGGCGCTTGACCACATAGAACGGCTGGTACTGGTCGCCCGGCAGCAGCACCGAGCCCGGGGGCACGCGGCCCTGCTGGGCGGCGGCGATGTCGGCCGTCTCGTCGACCATCTGGAAGGTCAGCTTGGCGGTCTGGCCCAGGATCGACTTCAGCTTTTCGGGGTCGCTCTCGCCCGGCGCGGCCACCACGATGCGGTTGGCGCCCTGGCGGGTGATCGACGGTTCGCGGGTGCCCAGTTCGTCGATCCGCCGCCGGATGATCTCCTGCGACTGCTCGACGGCCCGGCGCGCCTCGGCGTCCATCGCCTCCGGGGCGAAGGCCAGGCGCAGGCGCTGGTCCGGCTCGGTGGTGACGCGGATGTCCTTGCCGCCCACGGCGCCCGGCAGGGCCGTGCCGATGTTCTCGCGCAGCAGCCGCGTGGCGGCCTCGTACTGCGCCGGATCGGTGATCCGCAGGCTGATGGTGTCGCCGACGACGCCGAGGTCGCCGAAGGCGATCTGCTCCTCGCGCAGCTGGGTCCGCACATCCTCGAGGGTGTTGTTCAGGCGCTCGGTCTTGAGCGCCTTGATGTCCACCTCGAGCAGGAGGTACGAGCCCCCCTGCAGGTCGAGGCCGAGGTTGAGGGTCTGCTTGGGCAGGAAGCCCGGAAGGTTCTCGCGGGCGTCCTTTGGCAGGGCGTTAGGCAGGGCGAAGATCACCCCGAACACGACCGACAGGACGACGAGGAGAACCTTCCAGCGCGAAAGGGTCAGCATCGGAAGGCGTCTTTTCTGGCTTAGGCCTTGGCGTCGTTCGCGGCCGCGGGCTCACCCTTGGCGCGGACGTCGGCGATCATGCTCTTCACCACCTTCACGGTCACGCCGGTGGCGATCTCGAGCCCGACTTCCTTGTCCTCGACGCGGACCACCTTGCCGATCATGCCCGAGGACAGCACCACCTGGTCGCCCCGCTTCAGGGCGCCCAGCATGTTCTGGTGCTCCTTCATCCGCTTCTGCTGCGGGCGGATCATCAGGAAGTAGAACAGCACGATCAGGAGGATCGGCATCCCGATCACCTGGATCAGGGCATTGGGGTCGTTCATCACAGCTCCGGTGGGCGGGGGCCGAACAGGCCTTAGAATTGGGTCGGCGGAAGCTATGCGCGCCGCCCCGCTTTTGCAATGGAACGGGACCGTCGTGTAAGGCGGTGGCGATGCAGAACGACCTTTCGCCCCTCCTCACCCGGATCGCCGAGGCGCTGGAGCGGCTGGCGCCGCCGGCTCGCGCGACGCCGGTCTTCGAAACCGCCCGCCTGTTCCGGCACGAGCCGGCCACCCGCGCGTTTCATCCGGCGCCCGACTATCCGCTCCCCCTCGACAGCCTGATGGGCGTCGACCGGCAGAAGGCGCGGTTCCTGGAGAACCTCGAGCGCTTCGCCGGCGGGCTGCCGTTCAACCACGCCCTGCTCTGGGGCGTGCGCGGCACAGGCAAGAGCTCGCTCGCCAAGGCCGCCTTCATGGCCGTCGCCGCCCGGAACGCGGCGCTGAAGCTGGTGGAGGTCGACCGCGACGAGGTCACCGCCCTGCCCGCCCTGTTCGACGTGTTGCGGAGCCGGCCCGAACGGTTCGTTGTGCTCTGCGACGACCTCTCGTTCGAGGAAGGCGCGGCCGCCGCCAAGGCCCTGAAGTCGGCGCTGGAAGGCGGCGTCTCGGGCCCGCCCGCCAACGTCCTGTTCGTCGCCACCTCGAACCGCCGCCACCTGATGCCCCGCGGCCACCAGGAGGACCGCGGCCTCGTGGCCGCCGCCGAGGACGCCGAGGAGGAGGTCAGCGTCTCGGACCGCTTCGGCCTCTGGATCGGCTTCCCGCCCATGGACCAGCCGACGTACCTGGCGGCCGTCGCGGCCTACGCCGAGCGCTACGGGCTGCAGGCGCCGGACCTGGACCGCCGCGCCCTGCAATGGGCCCAGCTCCGCGGCGCGCGGTCGGGCCGCGTGGCCTGGCAGTTCATTCGCGACCTCGCCGGCGAACTGGGCAAGCCCCTGCCCCTCTGAGCCGGGCCCTCCCCCGAAGCGGAGGGACAGGCGTCAGCGCGGCAGGACCAGCGCCGGGTCGATCGGGCGCGCGCGTTCCTGCGGGGTCGGGGCGTAGCGGACCTCGAAGTGGAGCTGCGGCTCGGAGACCCCGCCGGTCGAGCCGGCCTGGCCGATCTCCTGGCCCTGCTCCACGCGCTGCTGCATCCGCACATTGACTCGGCCCAGGTGGCCGTAGGCCGTGACCCAGCCGTCGGCGTGCTTGATCAGCACGAGGTTGCCGAAGCCGGGCACCTGGTCGCCGGCATAGACCACGTCGCCCGACGCCGCCGCCCGCACGGGATCGCCGGCGTTGGCGCGGATGTTCACGCCGTCATTGCGCTGTCCGGGCCCCCGCGCGCCGTAGGTCGAGAGCAGTTCGCCCCGGATCGGCCAGGCGAAGCGCCCGCGCCCCATCTCCATGATCTGGGCGTCGCTGACCGGCGGGCTGGCCACGGGCGCGCCGGGCACGGGGCCCGACGGACGGTACGGCTGCGGCCGCGAGGGAAGCTGGCTGTCCTCGACCACCGGCGGACGCGGCGCCGAGCGCGGCGGCGGAAGGCGCTGGCCCACCGGCGGCGGCGTGTCGAACGAGGACGGCTTCGGCGGGGTCGGCGCGGGCGTCGACTCCGGCGCGGGGACGCGCTCGGCCGGAGCGGTCGACCGGGTGACGATCGCCCCGCGGTCGCGGTAGCCGGCGGGCAGGGTCAACTTGCGACCGGGCGCCACGCTCGCCCCCCGGCGCAGGCCGTTGGCGGCGCGGAGCTGATCCACCGTCACGTCGAAGCGGCGGGCGATCAGCGCCAGGGTGTCGCCCCGGCCGACCACATAGGCCTTGGCCGAGCTGCCGGGCCCGCGGATCGTCTGGCCGGGCTGCAGCCGGTAGGGCTTCTTCAGCTTGTTGAGCTTGGCCAGTTCCTCGATGTCGCTGTCGAGCTGACGCGAGATGCGGTCGAGGTTGTCGCCCTTCTTGACCTTGTACGCCTTGCCCGGGATCGAGACCTCGACGACGCGGCCGGTCACCTGGCGGGTCGTGACCGTGCGGCTGTCCGAAGGCTCGTCGGCCGCAGGTTCCGGCGTGGGCTCGGGCCGGCGCGACTGCGGCCGGGGCTCGGGCGCGGTCTCGGGTTCATCCGCGGCCGGCGCGGCCTCGGCCTGGTCGCCCGGGATCTTCAGCGTCTGTCCGCGCATCAGGCTCGACCCCCGCAGGCCGTTGGCCTCGCGCAGGGCGTCCATGCTCACGCCGAACTTCTTGGAGATCGAGAACAGCGTGTCGCCGCCCTGGACCTTGTAGGTGCGCGCGTCCTCGTCGCGGGCGGCCTCGGCCCGGCCGCTGCGAGATGAACTCGCGGCCTTCTTGGCCGGCGCCGGGGCCTTGGGATTCTTGAGCACGTCGCCCGGCTGCAGGCGGTACGGCTTCTTCAGCCCGTTGGCCTTGGCCAGGGTCGGGATATCGGTCCCGAGCTTGTCGGCGATCTCGGCCAGGGTGTCGCCCTTGCGCACCGTGTAGGTGGCGGCCGGCCCGCGCGAGCGCCGGCTCGCGGCGTCGACCGCCGGGGGCGCCATGGCCACCGCCGGGGGCGGGACAGTCGCGCGGGCCGTGGCCTGGGCCGGCGGCGGCGCCACCGGAGCAGGCGCGAGCGGCGCAAGCTGGGCCGTCTCCACGGGCGCGGTCCGGACCACGGCGGCAGGCGCCTCGGGCGCGGCGGCCGTCTGGACAGGCGCCGGAGCCGCGGGGGCGGCGGCGACGGGCGGAGGAAGCTGAACGAGCGGCGCGGTGATCGGATACTGCGGGCTGGCGCAGGCGGTCAGCGCCGTGCCGGCGAGGAGGATCAGGGCCGTGCGTTCGAAGTGAGGAGGCATCGCCGCTCCGGTAGTTTTTCGGTCGGAAGGAATCATCGGGGCGTGAGGGGTGATGATGACGGCGGGCAGACGCCCCCGCCAACCCGCAAACGCCTCGCAACACGAACTCGTCAGAGTTCCTTGGCCACGCCGTCCAGCAGCGGCACGAAGCGAACGTCGATCATGTCCTCCACTTCGAAGCCGCCCTTGCCGTCGCCGGTGTAGCGGCGAAGGGTCTGGACAGGTCCCTTACCGATCGGCGCCACCAGGATCCCATTGGGTTTCAGTTGCGAAAGCAGGGCCTTAGGTTCGCCCGGCGCCGCCGCCGTGACCATAATGCGGTCAAAAGGCGCCTGCTCGGGCCATCCCTCCCCGCCGTCGCCGAACCGGGTGATGATGTTGGTCAGGCCCAGTTCCTTGAACCGGCCCTCGGCCTCCTTCATCAGCGTCCGGTAGCGCTCGACCGTGTAGACCAGCCGGGCCAGCTTCGAGAGGATCGCCGTCTGGTAGCCGCTGCCGGTGCCGATCTCCAGCACCCGGTCGCGCCGGTCGATCTTCAGGGCCTGGGTCATCAGGCCCACGATGAAGGGCTGGCTGATGGTCTGGCCGCAGGCGATCGGCAGCGCCGAATCCTCGAACGCACGCTCCTTGAACAGCTCCTGGGTGAACAGCGGCCGGGGCGTCTTCTCGATGGCGTTCAGCACCTTCGGATCGCTCACGCCCTGGCTGCGCAGCGCCAGGATCAGGCGCGCCATCTGGGTCTCGGGCGTGTCCATCTCTTCGGCCATGCTCAGACCTTGGGCGGGACGCCGCCAAGGCGGCCCTTGAGGTCATGGACCGTCTGCATGTGCGTCAGGTCGATGTGCAGCGGCGTCACCGAGATCTTGCCGTTGTAAAGGGCGTGCAGGTCGGTGCCGTCGGCCGGGCTGGACTTCTCCATGCGGAAGCCCATCCAGTAGTATTCCTTGCCGCGCAGGTCAGTCCGCCGCTCGGCGTGGCGCACATGCACGTCGCGGAATCCCTGGCGCGTGACCTCCACCTCGTCGATCCTGTCCACCGGACCGTTGGGGAAGTTGACGTTGAGGATCACGTCGGTGGGCCAGCCCAGTTCCACCAGCCGCTTGACGATCCCGGGGCCGAAGGTCTCGGCGGCCTCAAAGCTGGTCCCGGGCTCGTAAAAGCCCATCTGCGACAGGGCGATCGACGGGATGCCGAGCGCCATGCCCTCGATCGCGCCGGCCACCGTGCCCGACATGGTCACGTCCTCGGCCAGGTTCGCGCCGCGGTTCACGCCCGACAGCACCAGGTCGGGCCGCTTGCCCGTCACCAGTTCGTGGACGCCCAGCATCACGCAGTCCGTGGGCGTGCCGGTCGTGGAAAACTTGCGCTCGCCCACCTTCCGCACGCGGATCGGCTCGTCCAGCGTCAGCGCCCGGCTGGCGCCCGACCGCTCGTATTCCGGCGCCACCACCCAGACGTCGTCGGACAGCGCCGCGGCGATCCGCTCCAGCGCCTCCAGGCCGTCGGCATGGATGCCGTCGTCGTTGGTGAGCAGGATCCTCACGCCGCGCCCCCGATGTGGGTCAGGCCCGGCAGGTAGGGATGCAGCGCCTGCGGGATCGCGATACGGCCGCCCTCGTCCTGGTAGTTCTCCATGATCGCCACCAGGGTGCGGCCGACGGCCAGGCCTGAGCCGTTCAGGCTATGGACGTAGCGGGTGCCCTTTTCGCCGGCCTTCTTGCAGCGGGCGTCCATGCGGCGGGCCTGGAAGTCGCCGCAGTTCGAGCACGAGCTGATCTCGCGGTATTTGCCCTGGCTCGGCAGCCAGACCTCCAGATCGTAGGTCTTGCGCGCGCCGAAGCCCATGTCGCCCGTGCACAGCAGCATGGTGCGAAACGGCAGCTCCAGCCGCTTCAGCACCGCTTCGGCGCAGCCGACCATCCGCTCGTGCTCGGCCTCGCTCTGGTCCGGCGTGGTGATCGAGACCAGCTCCACCTTGTAGAACTGGTGCTGGCGGATCATGCCGCGGGTGTCGCGCCCCGAGGCGCCCGCCTCCGAACGGAAGCACGGCGTCAGCGCGGTGACGCGCATCGGCAGCTCTTCCTCCGCCACGATCTGGCCCATGACCAGGCTGGTCAGCGGCACCTCGGCGGTCGGGATCAGCCAGCGGCCGTCGGTGGTCTGGAAGAGGTCGTCGGCGAACTTCGGCAGCTTGTCCGTGCCGTAGGCGGCCGCGTCATTGACCAGCAGCGGCGGCGAGACCTCGGTGTAGCCGTGCTCCAGCGTCTGCAGGTCCAGCATGAACTGGCCGATCGCGCGCTCCAGCCGGGCGAGCTGGCCCTTCAGCACCGTGAACCGCGCGCCGCTCATCCGGGCCGCCGCCTCGAAGTCGACCAGGCCCAGGCCTTCGCCGATGTCCACGTGGTCGCGCGGATTGCTGATCGCGAAGGGCTCGCCCCAGCGGCGGACCTCGACGTTGTCGTGCTCGTCGGCGCCCTTGGGCACGTCGGGGAACGGGATGTTCGGCAGCGAGGCGAGAACGTCCCGCAGCGCCTCGCCGGCGGCCCGCTCAGCCTCGGCCTGCTCGGCCAGCACGCCCTTCAGCGCCTCGACCTGGGCCATCAGGCGCTGCGCTTCGTCCTCGTTCTTCTGGGCCTTCGCCTGGCCGATCTTCTTCGAGGCGTCGTTGCGCTCCGCCTGGGCCGCCTGCCCCGCCGTCTGGGCGGCGCGCAGCTTTGCGTCCAGCTCCAGGATCTCGGCCACCCGGCCGGAACTTCCCTTCGCCGCCCACGCCGTCTCGTAGAGGTCGGGGTTGTCGCGAATGGCTCGAATGTCGTGCATGGGGGTCCGCTAGGCTAGGCGGGCATTCTCTAGAGCGCGTCGGAAGGCGCGCCAACCCTTTGGGGACCCGTTCAGGTCGGGACGACGTCCGTGCCCGCCGCCGCGTCTTCCTTGCCCCGCCGCAGTTCGATGATCTTCACGCAGCCGACCGAGACGAAGTAGAGCAGCACGATCGGCGTCGCGAGCAGAAGCTGGCTGATCGGATCGGGCGGCGTGACCACGGCGGCGACGACGACCACGGCGAAGACGGCGTAGCGCCACCCCTTCCAGAGCATGCTGGAGTTCACGATCCCGGCCAGGCCGAGCAGGGTCAGCACCACCGGAAGCTGGAAGCACAGTCCGAACGCCAGCAGCAGCGTGGTCACCAGCGACAGGTAGTCCGACACCTTGGGCAGCATCTGCACCTGGATGCCGGTCGCCCCGACGATCTGCTGGCTCAGCGAGAACCACAGCACGAACGGCAGGATGATGAAGTAGACCAGCGCCGCGCCCATCAGGAACAGCATCGGCGAGGCCAGGAGGAACGGCAGGAACGCCCGCCGCTCGCGCTTGTAGAGGCCTGGGGCCACGAAGGCGTAGGTCTGCCACGCCAGCACCGGGAAGCTCAGCACCACCGCCCCGAAGCCGGCCAGCTTCAGCTTGGTGAAGAAGAACTCCAGCGGGGCGGTGAAGATCAGCGAGGGCGTCGCGCCCGTCACCGCGGCCACGCTCTTCAGGCCGATCACCACGAACAGCAGGTCGAACGCGCCGTTGGCGTGGCCCTTCTGCTGGGCGGCGAAGATCTGGCCCGCCAGTTCGAAGGGGTGCAGCAGGATGGCGTAGATCTGGCTGGCGAAGGTGAAGCAGACGCCGAAGCCCACGACCACGGCGACCACGCAGATGATCAGCCGCTTGCGCAGCTCGATCAGGTGGTCGAGCAGGGGCGCGCGGGAGGCCTCGATCTCGGCTTCGTCGGCTTCGTAGCTCACGACCCGGCCTCGACGGTCTTCTTGGCCCGCGGCTTCCGCGGCTTGGGCGCGGCCGGCGCCTCGACGGCGGCCGTCTCCACCTTGGGCTTCTTCGCGCGCGGCTTGCGGGCCGGCTTCGGGGGGGCCTCGGAAATCTCCAGCGGCGGCGGCGCCTCCGGCGGCGGCGCGGTGGTGTCGTACTGGTAGCTCATCGGCGGGTGGAGCTGGACGCCCACGTCCGACATGCTCTGCTCGATGTCGCTCACCGTGCGGCGCAGCTCGGCGTCGTGCGCGGCCATGTCGGCGAACTGGCCGCGGCGCATGGCCTCGACCTCCTTGCGCAGCTCGTCAAGCTCGGACTGCCGGGCCATCTCGTCGAAGCTGGCGCGGAACTCGTTCGCCATGCCGCGCAGCTTGGCCATGAACTGGCCGACCTTGCGCATCATGACGGGCAGGTCCTTCGGGCCGATCACGACAAGCGCGACCACCGCGATCACCAGCCACTCGAGACCGCCGATTTCCGGAAGCATCAGGGACGCCTAATGAGAAGCGCCGGCGCCATCAAGGCGGCCGGCGCGAAATCCTAACGGGAGCGGCGGATCAGCTCCGCGCGCTGTCCTTCTCGTCCTTCGGCAGGACCTTGGCGCTCTCCTGGGGTTCGTCCTCGCCCTTAAGTCCTTCGCGGAAGGCGCGGATTCCCTTGGCGGTGTCGCCCATGATTCCGGAGATCTTGCCGCGGCCGCCGAACAGCAGCAGCGCCACGACGACGATGAGGGCAATGTGCCAGATGCTCAGGGCGCCCATGCGCAGATCACTCCTTGGGCCTTCGCGGCCATTCGCCGCCGCCCGTTGTCTCCAGGCGCTATATAGTCGTTCCGCCGCCGACGCGCCACGCGGCGATTGCCCTCACCGGGCAGGTTCGTCCTCGCCCAGGAAATCGACATGGAATTCGGGCGCCTCGGCGTCCAGCGGGTCCTCGTCGGGCGCCAGCGCCTCGGGATTGGGCACGGTGAAGTCCGCCGGCAGGTCCAGCGACAGCAGACCCGCCGCCTTCATCTCGGCCATGCCCGGCAGGTCGCCCAGCGTGGCCAGCCCATAGTGCTCCAGGAAGGCGTCGGTGGTGCCGTAGGTGACCGGCCGGCCCGGCGTGCGCCGGCGCCCTCGCATCCGCACCAGGCCCAGTTCCAGCAGGACGTCGAGCGTCCCCTTGCTGGCCTGGACGCCCCGCACCGCCTCGATCTCGGCCCGCGTGACCGGCTGGTGGTAGGCGATGATGGCCAGGGTCTCCTGCGCGGCCTTGGACAGGCGCCGCGGCTCGTCCCGCTCCTCGGTCATCAGCCAGGCAAGGTCCTCAGCCGTCTGGAACCGCCAGCCGCCGGCCACTTCAAACAGGACAACACCACGCGTCTCGTACTGTGTTTTCAGCGCGGCCAGGGCCCCGGCCACGTCGGCCCCCTCGGGCAGGCGGCCAGCGAGGTCCTCGATGGTCAGCGGGCTGGCGGCGGCGAACAGCAGCGCCTCCACCTCGCGGACGGTCTGGGCGAGGTCGCTCATCCGGCGGCGCTCCCCTGCTCGGTCGGCGCGGTCTTGCGCGCCCGCAGGTAGATGTCGGCGAAGGCCTCGAGCTGGCGCGCCTCCAGGGCCCCCTCCTTCACGAGCTCCAGGCTGGCCGACAGGGTCGAGGCGACATAGGAGGCCCGGCTGGGCCCGGCCGTCGGCGAGCCCATCGGCGCCACGCCCGTGAGCGGCGTCCAGCGGTCGAGGTCGGGCAGCAGGCGGCGCAGGCGGTCACGCGCGTCCTCCAGGGCGTAGGCGGTCGGCACATAGGGCTTGTACGTCCGCTTCAGCTCCTTCTCGCGCTGGCCGATGTAGGCGCTCATCAGGCTGTAGAGGTCGCCCTCGATCCGCCCCGACGGCACGATGCGGATCGCCTCCGGGTCGCCCCGGACGAACACGTCGCGGCCGAGCTGCGGCGCCGTGCGCAGCGACTCGGCGGCCTGCCGCATGGCCTCCAGCTTCGCCAGACGGAAGGCGAGGCGCTGGGCGATCTCCTCCGCGGGCGCCTCCTCGGCCTTCGGCTGCTCCGGCTTGGGCAGCAGCAGGCGCGACTTCAGATAGGCCAGCCATGCCGCCATCACGAGATAGTCGGCCGCCAGTGAGAAGCGCCGCCGGCGCGCCTCCTGCACGAAGGCCAGGTACTGCTCCGCCAGTTTCAGGATCGAGAGCTTGAGCAGGTCGACCTTCTGGGTGCGGGCCAGGGCCAGCAGCACGTGGAGCGGCCCCTCGTAGCCTTCGACGTCGACGATCAGCGCCTCGCCGTCCTCGGCGGCCGACGCCGCGGCGGTGAAGTCGAGGCTGGGCTGGAAGGCGTTGCTCATGCGGCCAGTCTTCCCTCGAACGCAGCCTCCAGGCGAGCCCGGCCCGCGGCCGCGTCGAACGGCTCGCAGGCGCGCGGAATCCGCGCCAGCGCCGCTGCGGCCCGGCGGGCTGATCGCCCAGCCAGCGCCCCCGCCCCATCCGCGACGGCCGCCATCTCGGCAAGGTCGCCGCTGCAGTGCAGGACCACGTCGCAGCCGGCCCGGCGCGCCGCACGGGCCCGCCTGGTCAGGTTTCCCGACAGCGCGCCCATGGAGATGTCGTCACTGATGAGCAGGCCGTCGAACCCGATCCGGCCCCGGATCAAGTTCCGCACCACGGTCCGCGACGTGGTCGCGGGATTGCGCCGGTCGAACGCCGCGAAGACGACGTGGGCGGTCATGGCCATCGGCAGGTCCGACAGGGCTCGGAAGGGCGCAGGATCGGGGCGTCGGCGCGGCCCACGCTCTCGCGCAGTTCGCGCGTCAGGCGGCGGAGTTGCGCCGGATCCTCGACGTTGCGCGCGAACAGAACGAAGCCCCACGGCCGGGCATCCCGGAAGAACGCGAGCTCCGCCTTCGTCAGCGAAGCTCCCGAACAGCCCAGGATGCAGGCCGCCGGGGTCACCGGACGAAGCAGCTCTTCCCGGCCGCCTGCAGCCTGGCGCAGAACGCCTGCGCGTCGGCCCGGCTGGCGAAGCCGGTCACGAAGGTCCGGTAGAGGCTGCCCCCCTCGATCTTCTCCACCGCCTTGCCCTTGCCGGCGGCGAGGCCCGGCGCAGCCGAGACGGCGTCGTTCCACGCCTTGTCGGCCAAGGCGGTGGACGAGACCGCCCCCACCTGCACGCGCGCGGCGCCCGTCGCAGCCTTTGGCGCCGCCGCCGCGGCCGCCTTCTGTTCGGGCTTCGACTCAATCTTTGGCGGTGGGGCCTGGACCACGGCCTTCGGCGCCGGCGCTGGGGCCTTCGGCGCGGGCGCCGGGGCTTTGGCCGGGGGCGGCGCGGCCTTCGGCGGCGGTTCGGCCGGCAGGGTCGCCTTGATCGGCGCGCTGGTCACCGGCGCGGGCTGGGCGGGCGGGGCCTGGGTCACGACCACCGGGGTCGTCGGACGCGCCTGAGGCTGCTCGGGGGGTGGGGCGAAGGTCGGCTCGGCCGGGACCGTCTCCATGGGCGCGCCGCCTTCGGAACGGTAGATCTGCAGCCCGGCGGCCGGATCCTGCGGCTGGGCGCCGGGAGGGGCCGCCTGCTTCATGCCGCCGATGGGCTCGCCGACCACCTGGGGCGCCTGCCCGGCCTGCCGGACGCCCTGCTGGTAGAACATGAAGATCGCGGCCACCAACGCCGCCAGCACCAGGACGCTGAGGATCAGGGTGAAGGGAATCGGCCGCGCGCCCCGCACCGGCTGGCGGGGATCGAAGCTCAACGGGGCGTCGGCGGTCGGAGGCGTGTAAGCGCCGCGCTCGTGGTCGGTCATCGCGAGGGCTCCGCGGAATTCAGGGCGCGAATCGCGCTTTTCCGCCGAGTGTATCGGAGCGCGCCGAGTCCGGAGTGTGGCGCCGTCGCAAAAGCTGTGGGCGACCTAGCGCTGGGACAGCGCCTCGATCTCGCTGGTGTCCATGCCATAACGATGGAACAGCGCCCGGAACTCGCGCAACTCGTCAGTCGTGAGCTTCCCCGGCCGGAGCTCGATATGCAGGTCGTGGCCGCGCCCGCGGACCCGGCTGACCGCCCGGATCTTCTTGAGCCACCAGAAGAAGGCGTCTTCGTCCCCCGGGGAGTGGTACATCGGCCCCCGCACCACCAGCACGTCCATCCGGCTCAGTTCCAGATGTCGAGGTGGAACAGCTTGCGGTGCTCCTCGATGGCGAAGCGGTCGGTCATGCCGGCGATGTAGTCGCACACCACTCGCGCCCGACCAGCCTCGTCGCGGCCTACGGCCCGCGCGCCCCACTCGGCCGGCAGGACGTCGGGCTCGGCCATGAAGAGCTGGAACATCTCGGCCAGGATCCGCCGCGCCTGGCTGCGGGTCCGGTTGACCTTCCAGTAGCGGTACATGCGGTCCATCAGGAACTGGCGCAGGGCGGCCAGATCCTCGACCATCTCCCGCGAGAATGACACCAGGGCATGGCCGAGCAGCCGCACGTCCTCGGGCGAGCCGACCTTGCCCGCCTCGGCGCGGCGGCGCGTCTCGGCCATCACATCGTCGACCATGGCCCCGATCATCCGTCGCACGGCCTCCAGCCGCAGGATGCCCGGATCGCAGCCCGGATAGTCCGCCCAGGCCGCCTTCACGTGCGGCCCGATCAGCGGCACCTCGGCCAATTGGTCCAGGTTGAACAGGCCGGCCAGAACGCCGTCGTCCACGTCGTGGTTGTTGTAGGCGATGTCATCGGACAGCGCCGCGACCTGGGCCTCGGCCGACGCCCAGGTGTCGAGCCGTAGCGCATACTGGGCGTCGAACTCCGAGATCGCGCTCCAGGACGGCTTGGCCAGCTGGTCGATCACCGGCCCGTTGTGCTTGATGACGCCTTCCAGCGTCTCCCAGGTCAGGTTCAGACCGTCGAAGCGGGGATAGCGGCGCTCCAGCTTGGTCACGACCCGGAACGTCTGCACGTTGTGGTCGAAGCCGCCGAACGACTGCATCTGCACCTGCAGCTCATCCTCGCCCGCGTGGCCGAAGGGCGGATGCCCAAGGTCGTGCGCCAGGGCGATCGTCTCGGCGAGGTCCGCGTCAAGGCCCAGGGCCGTCGCCAGCGAGCGGGCGATCTGCGCCACCTCCAGGCTGTGGGTCAGGCGTGTGCGGAAGTGGTCGCCTTCGTGGGCCACGAAGACCTGGGTCTTCTCCTTGAGCCGCCGGAACGCGGTGGAGTGGATGATGCGGTCCCGGTCACGGGCGAAGTCCGTGCGCGTGCGGCTTGCCGCCTCGGGGACCTTGCGGCCGCGCGAGGCGGAGGGCTGTTCGCCATAGGGGACTCGGGGCGGAATGCTTGCGGCCATCAGTCCTGATCTGTCTCATGGCCCCTTGGTCGAAGCCGGTCAGGCCCTCATATAGTCTGCCGCCAGCAACGTCGAACAGAGCATGACCACCGCCGACGTCACCCTCTCGCCCGCCGCCGCGGCGCGCATCCTCAACATCGGGGCCCAGGAGGGCCGTCCGATCATGCTTCGCGTGGCCGTCGAGGGCGGCGGCTGCTCGGGCTTCCAGTACCAGTTCGACCTGGTGGACGAGGCCCAGGACGACGACCTGCGCGTGGAGCGCGATGGCGCGGCCGCCCTCGTGGACGTGGTCTCGCTCGCCCTGCTGAAGGGGTCAGAGATCGACTTCGTGGACGAACTGGCCGGCGCGGAGTTCCGCGTCCGGAACCCCAACGCCAAGTCCAGCTGCGGTTGCGGCGTCAGCTTCTCGATCTGACCGGCCTCACGCCGGCTCCTGCGGGAAGAAGTGTGCGTAGGGTTCGGCGTCCCTGAGCACCCTGGCGAAGGACGGCCGCGCTTCCAGCCGCGCCAGATAGGCCGCCGTCTCGGGGAACGCCTCGCCCATGGGGACGATCTTGTTCGCATAGTGCAGCGCCGGACAGGCCGCGCAGTCCGCCATGCTGAAGCCACCGGCCACCCACTCGCGCCCCGCCATCCTCGCCTCGACCACCTCGTAGGCCCGCTGGAGCGCCGCCTTCCACTGCGCGACGCCATAGGGATCGCGGACTTCGGCGGGACGAAGCCGGTCGGCGACCACGCGCTGGACGTAGTTCTGGACGTGCAGGTCGAACACCCGGTCCCAGAACGCGACGTCCAGCGCATGCTCGCCCTGCGGCACCAGATCGGCGGCCGACGGATGGGCGCGGGCCAGATGCTGGATGATCACCGTGGCTTCCGACGTCGCCACGCCGTGCGCCGCATCCTCCAGCGCCGGCATCATGGCGAACGGAGATATCCTGCGGAGACGGTCCGCGGCGGCAGGGTCGGCAAGATCGACGAACGCCAACTCGTAGGGCAGCCCCGCCTCGTCGAGCGCGACGAACACCTTCCAGCAATACGACGACAGCGGATGGCCGTGGACCCTGAGCGACATGGCGCGCCTTTCTGATTGCAATATGCAATCGGTATAGCGGTCCACCGCACCTCGCAACCCCGCCGCCGCAATCCCGTTGAGCCGCGCGCCGGGCGCCTCTAGCTTCGCCTGCCGTCAGCCGGAGCCTGAGATGCGCCTCGCCACCTGGAACGTGAACTCGGTCAATGCGCGCCTGGAGACCGTGCTGCGCTGGTTCGAGGCCGCGCAACCCGACGTGGCGTGCCTGCAGGAGATCAAGTGCGTCGACGAGAAATTCCCGGCCGAAGCCTTTGAACGACTTGGCTATAACGTCGCCGTCCATGGCCAAAAAACCTACAATGGCGTCGCCCTGCTCTCAAAGCGGCCGCTGGAGGACGTGCGCAAAGGCCTCCCTCTCGCGGACTCGGACGACGCCGACGAGCAGGCCCGCTACATCGAGGCGGTGGTCTCGGGACCGCAGCCGGTGCGGGTGGCGTCGATCTACCTGCCCAACGGCAACCCGGTCGGCACCGACAAGTTCGCCTACAAGCTGGCCTGGATGGCCCGCCTGAAAGCCCACGTCCGCGAGTTACTGACGTGGGAGGAGCCGTTCGCCCTGATGGGCGACTACAACGTCATCCCCGAGCCGCGCGACGCCGAGTTCCCGAAGAACTGGGAGGGCGACGCCCTCTTCCAGCCGGAAAGTCGCCGTGCGTTCCGCGCGCTGAAGAACCTCGGCCTCACCGAAGCCTACCTGCAGGCCGACGGAGCGCCGGGCGCCTACACGTTCTGGGACTACCAGGCCGGGGCCTGGCAGCGGAACAACGGCATCCGAATCGACCACGCCCTGCTCTCGCCACAGGCGGCCGACCTGCTGGCCGGCGTCTCCATCCACCGCGACGTCCGCGGGTGGGACAAGCCTTCCGACCATGTGCCCCTGGTCATCGAGCTGGACATCTGACCTCGGGCTACAGCCCCCTGCCCGTCGCGCCGTTCCGCCGACTCGGCGAACGGCGTAGCGTCGTTCCATGGACGAGGCCGCCCGGCTCCTCACCCTGCTCGCCCTGGTGGGCGGCGCGCTGACCCTCGTCGGCGCGGCGTTCGCCTATTACCTGGACGAGGTTCGGCGGATCACCCGCACCCTCACACAGGCGCTGGGCGTGACGCCCCAGCCGATGCTCGCCGCGCGCGGCCGGGGCACGGGGATCGGCTTCGACCTGGCTGGGGGCAGGATCTGCGTCACCTGGGACCGCGGCGGCTGGCGTTTGGACTATCGCCTGGAGGAACTGGTCGGCGTCGAGCTGATCGTCGCCGACCACGTCGCCGCCCGCGCCTTCCGGGGCGACACGCGGCGCGGCCTGGACCAGCTGGCCCCGCCGCTGGACCTGGTGCGCCTGCGGTTCGTGTTCGACGATCCCGCCAACCCCGACTTCGAGCTCGACCTCTGGCGGCCCGAGGACGAGGGCCGCCGCGGCCGCCCGGGCCCCGCCGAGGCCCTGCGGGACGCCAACCGCTGGATGGCCAGCATGGAGGCGGTCCTGCGGCGCACGGCGCCCCGGATGATGGTCGCCCCGCCCAGGCCCGTTTCGTCACCACCTCCGCCCGCGCCGGCCCCGCGGGGCGCGCCGGAGGTTGATAGACTGGCGCGGCCGGCTCCCCCGAAACCGGCCGCGCCGGCGACGCGCCTGTTCTCCGACTTCGATGACGATTCCGACGAAGAGTTCAACGGCGCATGGCGCGACGACGTCGAGGACGATCCGCAGAGCGCCATTACTTGACAGCGTAAATTCTTGCGGCAGTCTCGCCTACGGAGGACAGACCCATGGCCAACCTGATCGCCGCCGCCGCCTTCTTCGTGCTGATCCATCTCGTCGTCTCGGGCACCCGCGTTCGCGACGGCTTGGTCGCGCGGCTGGGCCAGGGGCCGTACATGGGCCTCTTCTCGCTCGCCTCCGTGGCGGGCCTCGTCTGGCTGGGCTTCGCCTTCGCCGAGGGTCGCGCCTCGGATTGGAACGTCGCCCACTGGGCGCCCGGGCCCGCCACCCGCGGCGTACAGCTCATCCTGCAGCTCATCGCGCTGTTGCTGATCTTTCCGGGCCTCACCACCCCCAATCCCACCAGCGTGCGCCAGGAGGGCGCGCTGGAGCGCCCGGACGTGGTCAAGGGCATGCTCCGCATCACCCGCCACCCTTTCCTCTGGGGCGTGGCGATCTGGGCGACGGGGCACCTGCTGGTGAACGGCGAGCGAGCCTCGCTGGTGCTGTTCGGCGCCATGCTGTTACTGGCCCTCTTCGGCACGGCCAGCATCGACGCCAAGCGCAGGCGCGCCCTGGGCCCGACGTGGGACTCCTTCGCCGCCCAGACCTCCAACGTGCCCTTCGCCGCGATCCTGGCGGGCCGCCAGAAGCTGGTGCTCGGCGAGATCGGCTGGTGGCGGATTCTCGTCGCTGTCGCGCTATGGGCGGGCCTGGCCTGGGCTCACCCGATGCTGTTCGGGGTCGCCGCCCTGCCTCACGGGCTCTAGCTGAGCGCGAAGTCCACGGCCGCCTGGCAATGCACCAGGGTCGTGTCGATCACCGGCGCGTCGATATCTTCCGGCGTCAGTAGCAGCCCCACCTCGGTGCAGCCGAAGATCACGCCATCGGCCCCGGCCGCGCGCCCCTTCGCCACCATCTCCATCCCGGCGGCGATCGATTCCGGCCGCACGACGCCCTGGCAGAGCTCGTCGAAGATGATTGCGTGCAGACGCTCCCGGTCGGCCTCGTCCGGGATCAGCGGCTCCAGCCCCGCCGCCGACAGTCGGTCGCGGTAGAAGGCCTTCTCCATCGTGAACCGGGTCGCCAGCAGCAGCGGCCGGCGCACCCCGCGCGCCTGCAGAGCCGCCGCTGTCGCATCGCCGATATGGAGGAACGGAACCGAGATCGCCTCTCGGATCGCGTCGGCGTTCAGGTGCATGGTGTTGGTCGCCAGAACGATCGCCTCGGCGCCCGCGCCCTGCAAGCGACGCGCAGCTTCACCCAGGATGCGCCCGGTCTCGTCCCAGCGGCCGGCCGCCTGCAGCTCCGCGATCGGCGCGAAGTCCACGGAGCGGATCAGCAGGTCGGCCGAATGCAGCCCGCCAAGCCGCTCGCGAACGAGGCGGTTCATCTCCCGATAGTAGAGGGTGGTGCTCTCCGCGCTCATGCCGCCGAGGATTCCGATGGTCCGCATCAGAGGCCTGCCGAAGGGTGGGTCGTGACGGCGGACGGAGTCCGATGAGCTTCGGGCCCACGATGCATGAGGCGCCTCCAAGGTCTGCGCGCGCCATCTCTAGCGACCGCACGCCGCGGGGAACAGCGCCAGTCGTCCGGAGCCGGTCACTACCTCCGCGCGCATCTGACGACAGCCGCAGACGCATGCTGCGGCGCCGCTCGCGCCCCCGCCAGGTATCGCTGTTCGCCTTATGCCGTAAGGTGAAGGCGGCCTTTCGCATCTGCGAATTTACTAGGCCACACCCTGCTCATCAGGGCGACTTCCAAACAAATCGGGCGCGCATTCCGCGCGCCCTTAGGTTGTTATTGGGGTGAACAAAGTCCGTATGGCCTCGATGATTGCTCAATATCACCTCGGATACAAGACCCACACGAACTCCATCTTGATCACGACCACTCATGTATATGAGTCTTATTTAGTTATCAATGTTCACTTTCCGCAATTGCGTTGACAGGGGCTTCTCGACTGCCCCAGCCTGCCCCCAAGCGCAGTCAATAAGCGCCCAAAGCTGCGGGGAGGCAGTTCCATGAACTTCAAACACCACCTGCTGGTGTCGAGCTTTATGCTGGGCGTCAGCCTGGCAAGCTCGGCGGCGGCCCAGGTCAACGTCATCGAGGAATTGGTCGTCACGGCCGAAAAGCGTGAGCAGAGCCTACAGGATGTGCCGGTGGCCATCTCGGCCTTCACCGCCAAGCAGCGGGACCTGGTGGGGATCAGCACCGTCCAGGACCTGACGAACTTCACGCCCGGCTTCGTCTACCAGTCCTCGAACGACCGCTCGAGCATGCGCGGCATCGGCCGCCTGACCAACGTCCACGCGGTGGACGGCGCGGTCTCGATCTACATCGACGGTCTCTTCACCACCTCGACGGTGCTGGCCGGCGGTCCGCCCCTGGACGTGGAACGGGTGGAGATCCTGCGCGGTCCGCAGGGCACGCTGTACGGACGCAACGCCATCGGCGGCACCGTGAACGTGATCTCCGTGCGGCCGACCGAGGACTTCTACGCCGAGGTCCGGGCGATCGCCGAGAACTACGACTTCACCAACCTTCAGATGGCGGTCTCGGGCCCCATCACTGACGGCCTGCGGTTCCGGGTCTCTGGCTACAAGCTCGACCAGCGCAAGGGCTATTTCAAGAACGTCAACGCGGGCATGCCCTCGGAGGGCAGCAAGCGCGACGAATACCAGGTGCAGGCCCAACTGGAGGCCGACCTCGGCGAGAACGCCGACCTATGGGTCTCCTACAAGACGCTCGTCTGGCACAACCGCGGCGGCCCGGGCGCCCGGGCCGGCTACCTCAACGGCCCCTACGAGACCGGCCGCCTCGATCCCAACTTCTCGATCGTCTACAACTCGGCTCACGGCTACTCGCCGGAGACCGGGGTCAACGGCATCGTTCCGGGCAGCCTGCGCCAGTTCAATGGCTCGACGGTCACCTCGAACCCGGCGCTGGTCGACAACCACGACTTCAACACCAACATCCCGCAGCGCGTGCGCCTGCGCGACGTGAACTCGCTGACGGCCAACTTCGTGTACCACCTGCCGACCGTGGACGTGAAATACGTCGGCGGCATCCAGGAGTATAAATACGACCTCTACGGCGACACCGACGCCACCAGCGTCCAGTCATTCCAGATCCCGCTGGCTCCCGGGTCGATCTGCGGCACGATCGGCGCCCTGTTCGCCGCCGGCCGGTCGAGCGTGAATTGCTCGCCGCTGACCGTGAACGCCAACAACGGCTACCACTATTTCGAATATCCGAAGTGGTTCAGCCACGAGATCAACATCTCGTCCACCCACGACGGGCCGCTGCAGTGGATCGTCGGGGCGTTCTACTACAACGAGAAATACACCGGCACCGGGAGCACGGCCGACTTCTTCCTCGTCGGCCCGTCCTCTCTGCAGACGCCGATCCTGGGCGCCCGGCCGAACCCTGAGAACTACTGGTCCACGGGCAACTACGCCCTGACCACCCGCAGCAAGGCTGTGTTCGGCCAGGTCGACTGGCAGGCCACGGAACAGCTCAAGTTCACAGCGGGCCTCCGGTACACCAAGGACAAGAAGTTCGGCACCGAGTATCGCCGGATCGTCTGCAACTCCGACGCCTGCTATCCGGGCCTCTATCCGGCCCTGGGCCTCAGCGCCTTCGGTCCCGGCACGGCCTCGAACTGGGGCAGCCTGCTGGGCAATCTGACGGCGCTGCCTGCCGTCGGCCAAGCCCTGGGGCTCGGGAATGCGCTGGCGCCGCTTGGCGGCCTCGGCAACGGCGCCATGGACCTTACCGACACGCTGGCGCCGAAGAGCACCAACGGCCTGATCGAGGGCGTGAAGACGCCGTCCGTCTGCACCGCCGGCGTCTGCCGCCAGTACGTGATCGGCCCGAACGGCATCGCCAGCCGCGAGCTGTCGGACACCTCGGACGCGGTCACCGGGACCGCCGGCGTCCAGTGGGAGCCGAACGACGACACCATGGCCTACGCCCGCTACAGCCGCGGCTACAAGGCGTTCGGCTTCTCGGCCGGCGGCTTCCTCGCCGACCCGAAGGCCGACGCCGAGACGGTCAACGCCTACGAGTTGGGCCTGAAGAAGAACTTCGGCACGAACCTGCAGTTCAACGCCGCCGTCTTCTACCTGGACTACAAGAACCTGCAGGCGCCGGTGGCGGTGCGGGTGGGCGCGACCAACGTCACCCAGTTCGTCAATATCGAGAAATCGGTGTCCAAGGGCGCCGAGCTCAGCATGATCTGGCGACCGGTGGACCCGCTGCGCCTGTCGGTGGACTACGGATACAACCCGACCAAGATCAAGAAGAGCCTCCTGCTCGTCGACGTGAACGACAACATCAACACCGGCGCGGTCAGCGTGGTCGGCAACGCCCTGCCCCAGGCGCCGAAGCACAAGTTCGCGATCAACGGCACCTACACCTTCGACTTCGAGCCGGGCGACCTGACCCTTGGCGCGACCTACCTCTACAGGTCGAAGTCCTACGCCAACGTCTTCGAGCGCGAGTACAACTCGGCTCCTTCGTGGGACCAGGTCGACCTGCGGGCCATCTGGACGCCCGAAGGCGGCAAGTACACGGTGATCGCATACGTGAAGAACGTCTTGAACGACGACGGCTACGCCGCCGCCGTGGCGGCGTCCCAGCGCAACAACAGCGCCACCGTCGCCTCCGACCGCTTCCCGAACGGCGCACAGGTCTATGAGCTGACGCCGCCGCGCATCTACGGCCTGGAGCTGCAGTACCGCTTCTAGTCTGTCGATACCTGGAGCGGGCGCCCTGCCAACAGCGGGGCGCCCGTTTTCATGTCGCCGATCGCCGCGTCAGGCTTCATCCAGGGCCATTTCGACCGCCACGGCCAGGTCAAGCGCCGCGATCGCCTCGGCGGCGGTCACCACCGGTCGCGGCGCCAGGCCACGCGCCGCCGCCAGGAAGCCTTGCACGCTCGCCCCCAGCGGATCGGACGCGGCCGGGGTGTCGGCGAAGTCCGGATTGAGGGCGAAAGGCGTGGTGTTGCGGAAGGTCCGCGCCACGAAGTCGATCTCCACCTCTCCCGAAGGATAGACGATCCGCATGGTCCGGCGACGAGCGTCGGCCAGGCGAGACACGTCGAGCCGGGCGGTGAAGCCGCTGTCGAAGCTGATCTCGGCCCGCACCGCATCCCAGACGCCATCGGCCGCCCGCTCGCCCTCGGCCTCGGCGGTCACAGGCTCAGCTGCGGCGATCGCCAGGACGAGGTCGATGTCGTGCACCATCAGGTCAAGGACCGCAGAGACGTCTCGGCTGCGATCCGACGGCGGGCCGTGGCGGAGCGCTTCCAGCAGCAGCGGCCGCTCCGGCACGTCCAGCAGACCCATCGCCTGGAACACGACCCGCTCCTGGTGCCCGCAGGCGACGACGACCCCCGCCCTGGCGGCGGCCGCGCGAACCTTCTCACCGTCCGCCACGGAGATGGCGATGGGCTTTTCCACATAGACGTGCTTGCCGGCGGCGATGGCGGCCAGCGCCTGTTCGGCATGGCAGGTGGCCGGTGAGGCCACGGTCACTACGTCCACCTCCGCCAGCAGGGCGTCGAGATCGGCGAAGGCGCGCCCTCCCAGCGGCATCGCTACCTCGGCCGCCCGCTCGGGATGGGGATCGAACACGCCGACGAACGTGACGCCGGCCGCCCGCGCATACTGGCGCGCGTGATAGCCTCCGAACACGCCCGCTCCGATGACGCCGCCGCGCAAGGTCTCGCTCATGGCGTCGGGGCCTAACATGCGCCGCGCTATCGACGCCACCCGACGGGCCTCTTACAACTGTTTGAAACTGAATTGGAGGAAGCCATGACCGCCGTCCGCGAGATCCGCCTGAAGAGCCGCCCGAACGGCGTGCCGACCCACGACAATTTCGAGCTGGCCACCGTCGACCTGCCCGCACCCGGGCCGGGCGAAGTGCAGGTGAAGAATCTCTGGATGACGGTCGATCCTTACATGCGCGGGCGCATGAACGACGTGAAGAGCTATGTTCCGCCGTTCCAGATCGGCGCGCCGCTGGAAGGCGGGGCCATCGGCGAGGTCACGCTCTCCAACGATCCGTCCCTCAAGCCCGGCGATCTGGTGCAGTCCAACCTGGGCTGGCGCGAGGGCTTCAACGCCCCCGCCGCTGGCGTGCAGAAGCTCGACACCGCCGGCCTGCCGCCCCAGGCCTTCCTTGGCGCCGCCGGGATGCCCGGCCTGACCGCCTACGCCGGCCTGCTGCGCGTCGCGGCGCTGAAGGAGGGCGACATCGTCTTCGTGTCGGGCGCGGCGGGCGCCGTGGGCTCGATGGTGGTGCAGATCGCCAAGGCCAAGGGCCACACCGTCATCGGCTCGGCCGGCGGCGCCGAGAAGGTCGCCTTCCTGAAGGAGATCGGCTGCGACGCAGTCATCGACTACAAGGCCGAGAAGGACCTGACCGCCGCCCTCCTGCGAGAGGCGCCCAAGGGCATCGACGTCTATTTCGACAACGTGGGCGGCGAGCACCTGGAAGCGGCCCTCGCCGCGGCCCGGCCCTTCGCGCGCTTCGCGCTCTGCGGCGCGATCTCGATGTACAACGCCACCGAGCTCCCGTCCGGTCCGCGCAACCTGGTCCAGATGGTGGGCAAGCAGCTCCGCATGGAAGGCTTCATCGTCTCCACCCACTGGGACATGATGGCCGACTATCACCGAGAGCTGGCCGCGTGGGTGAAAGCCGGGAAGGTCACCTGGCGCGAGACCGTCAGGGACGGCATCGAAAACGCCCCCGACGCCTTCGTCGGCCTGTTCAAGGGCGAGAACCTCGGCAAGATGCTGGTGAAGCTCGCCTGACGGTTGGAGCGAGGGGGATGAGGGCGTAAAAGCCGTCATCCTCCCCCTGTCCGAAGTATCCTGGAGTTTGGCCGTGCCGCGCCTGTTCAGCGCCTATGTGATCGTCGACTGGAGCGCCGCGGCCAAGCCGACCACGGGGGCCGATTCCATCTGGATCGGCGTGCTGAAGCGCGACATCCGCTTCCGGATGGCCTTCGAGAGCTACAACCCCTCGACTCGAGCCGAAGCCGAGACGCGGCTGGCGGCCATCCTCGACGACCTGAAGAAGCGCGGCGAGCGCGCGCTGATCGGCTTCGACTTCCCGCTGGGCTTCCCGCGCGGCTTCGCGGCGGCGCTGAACCTGCCGGGGGATGCTCCCTGGCGTGCGACCTGGGATCAGCTCGCCAAGATGGTCAAGGACAAGGCCGACAACACCAACAACCGCTTCGGCGTCGGCTCCGAGATCAACCGGCGCCTGACCGGCGGCCCGTTCCCGTTCTGGGGATGCCCGCCGAAGGACGCCCTGACCACCTTGCAGCCGAAGCGCACCCGCAACCACGGGCCGGACGACCTGCCCGAGTTCCGCCACGGCGACCTGGCGGCCAAGGGCGCGGCCTCGATCTGGAAGCTGTACTACAACGGCTCGGTCGGTGGTCAGGCGATCCTGGGCATTCCCTTCGTCCGGCGGCTGAAGGATACCCGCGGCGAGGCCGTGAAGGTCTGGCCGTTCGAGACCGGCTTCAAGACGCTCACCGAGGCCGACCTCGACGGCGTCGAAGCCGTTGTGGCCGAGGTCTACCCATCGATGCTGAAGCCCCAGGGCGCGCCCGGCGAGGTCAAGGACCTGACCCAGGTGCGGACCACCGCCGAACACTTCGCCCGGCTGGACGAGGCGAACAAGCTGGGCGTCCTCTTCGCCCCGCCGAAGGACACCGCGGCCGACGTGGTGCTGGACGCAGAGCGCGAGGAAGGCTGGATCCTGGGCGCTGGGACCTAACGGTCGCGGCGGCTCAGCATCCAGAACCGGCCCAGCAGCAGCCCGCCCGACAGGAAGCTGGCGATCACCACCGCCCAGACGATTCCGTCGATGCCCATCTTCATCGGGATCGCGAGCCACCAGGCCAGCGGCATCATCACCAGGATGTAGCTGGTCAGGTGGGTGTAGGTCGGCAGCCAGACGTCGCCGCGCGCGCGCAGCGCCTGGGCGGCGACCACCTGGAGGCAGTCCGGGAAGAAGAACAGGCACGCCAGGACCAGCGCCGGCGCGGCCATGGCGATGGTCGCCGGGTCGGTCGTGTAGCCGGCGGAGATCAGGTGCGCGGTCGGCCAGATGGCGAGCGAGACCGCGAGGCCGAACACCGCGGCCACGGCAAAGGCCACTGCGCCCGCCCGGTTCACGGCCGCGGGGTCACGGGCGCCGTAGGCCCGGCCCACAAGCACCGCCGCGCCGGTCGCCAGACCCAGCGGCACCATGAAGACGATCGCCGCGACGTTGAGCACGATGGCCCAGGCGGCGACGGCCAGGCCGCCGATCCAGCCGGCGAAGACGTTCATGCTGGCGAAGGCCGAGACTTCCAGGAAGTTTGAGACTCCTGCGCCGTAGCCGATCCGCCGCTGTTCGGTCGCCGCGGCCCGGTCGGGCTCGGGCTTGTCGAAGACGCCAAGCGCCCTCGCCTCCTTCATGCGGGCGATGTAGCCGAGACTCGCCAGCGCCAGGAACGTCCGGGCGCCGCAGGTGGCCCAGGCCGCCCCGACCGCGCCGCCGGCCGGCAGGCCGAAGGTTCCCGGCACGAACAGCATCACCAGGACGAGGTTGACGACGTTCGCCGCCCACATGGCCGCGGCCGCAGGTCCGGGACGCGACAGCCCCTCGAGCCAGAAGCTGCACGCCACGCTGACCGCATAGCCGGTCAACGACAGCGAGAAGACCAGGAGCACCCGGCTCGCGCCGTCCGCCAGATCCCCGCCGAGGCCGATGACGTGCAGGAACGGCGGGCCGACGGCGGCGAGGACCGCCGTGGAGACCAGGCCGATCCAGAAACTGTAGACCAGTCCCCGGCGCAGCACCGCCCCGGCCCGCTCCCGCCGGCCTTCGCCAACGGCGCGGGCGGTCATCACCTGAACCCCGGTCAGCAGGCCGACCACCGCGGTCAGCACCACGCTGGTCGGCGCCCAGCCGAGCGCGTGATAGCCGAGCTCCGTCGCCGAATAACGCCCCACGACAACGGCGTCGGTCAGCCCCATGGCCATGATTCCCAGGCGCGACAGCACGACCGGCCATGACAGGGTCAGCAGGGTCGAGAGGTCCTGGCGAACAGGCGAAGGCGCGTGGGCCGCAGGGCGGTCCATGACGACGGGTCCCGGGTTTCAAAGAAGGGCGGACACTGGCGCCCGCCCAAAGTTTGGGCAAGGGCCAGCTCCGTCGTCCCGCGCGATCTGTCCGCCCTCCGTGACCCTCAGGGCACAGCTTGGGTCACCCCACCGCGTCCAGGTCGGTCTTCAGTTCCCGGGCCCAGATCCGTCCCTCGCGGCAGGCGGCGATGAAGGCCTTGCCGCCGTCCGCCACGCCGACGAAGCCCTCGTCCAGCTCCGCCAGGGAGATTCCCGCCTTCTCGAGGAACGGCAGGGCCGCTTCGGTGTGGCCGATCACCTTGCAGTGGGCGAAGGCGTCGTTGACGAAGTCCTTGGCCGGCTTGTCCATGCCGAGCAGTTCGGCCCCTTCCGGCGAGAGCAGGACCGCGACGGCGTCGTAGAGCACCGACGGCCCGCCATCGATCTTCTGCTTGGCGGGCTGCAGGGCGCCGTCGTCCAGCACCGCGCCGCCCACCTTGGGGGCCACGATCTCATAGACCGCGCCTTCCGCCTCGATCGCGGCGACCAGCGATGCCAGCAGGTCGGACGCCGTGCCATCAGCGATCAGGATGCCGACCTTCCGGCCACGGAAGCTGGGCGGCGGCCGCTTCAGGATGCTGAGCGGATCCGACGACGGCAGGTTTCCGACGACCGGCCGTGCGGGCGGCAGGGCGTCGGGAATGTCGGCGAGGCCGAGGCCATCGGCGACCCGGACCGCCAGCCCCTCATCGATGTTGCGCAGGTGCGCCACCATCCGCGCGCGGATGTCGGGGCGCTCGCACTTGCTGAGTTCGAACACCAGGGCGTCGCCGATGTGCTTCTGCTCCACCGGGAGCTGGCTCAGGTAGAACTGGCGGGCCTGGCTGTAGTGATCGGCGAAGGTCTCGGACCGCACCTGGCGCATCTCGCCCGCCTCGGCGGCGGGGAAGTGCGGATAGCCGCGGGTCGGGCACTCGCGCGGGCCGCCCCAGCTGTTCGGCTCGTAGTTCACGCGCCCCACGGGGTTGCGCATCGCCATGTGGCCGTCCTGCTGGAAGTTCATCACCGGACAGCGCGGAGCGTTCACCGGGAGGTGGGTGAAGTTCGGGCTGCCCAAGCGCTTCAGCTGGGTGTCGAGGTACGAGAAGTTCCGGCCCTGCAGGAGCGGGTCGTTGGTGAAGCCGATGCCGGGGACCACGTTCTGGGTGCAGAAGGCCACCTGTTCGGTCTCGGCGAAGAAGTTGTCGACCGTCTGGTCCAGCACGAGCCGCCCCACAACGCGGATGGGCACGAGCTCCTCCGGAATCAGCTTGGTCGGGTCGAGCACATCGAATGGGAAGCTGTCGGCGAAGGCGTCGTCGAAGAGCTGAACGCCCAGTTCCCACTCCGGCGGGTCGCCCAGTTTGATCGCGTCCCACAGGTCCCGGCGGTGGAAGTCCGGGTCGGCGCCATTGATCTTCACCGCCTCGTTCCAGAGCACGGACTGCAGGCCGAGCTTGGGCTTCCAGTGGAACTTCACGAAGGTCGATCGCCCTTCGCCGTCGACAAACCGGAAGGTGTGGACCCCGAAGCCCTCCATGAAGCGGAACGATCGGGGGATAGCCCGGTCGGACATGGTCCACATGACCATGTGCATCGACTCCGGGGTCAGGGTGATGAAATCCCAGAAGTTGTCGTGCGCGGTCTGGGCCTGCGGGAAGCCCCGGTCCGGCTCCTGCTTGGCGGCATGGACGACGTCGGGGAACTTCATCGCGTCCTGGATGAAGAACACCGGGATGTTGTTGCCGACCAGGTCCCAGTTGCCCTCCCGGGTGTAGAACTTCACGGCGAAACCCCGGACGTCCCGAGCCAGGTCGAACGAGCCCTTGTTGCCCGCGACCGTGGAGAAGCGGACGAACACCTCGGTCTTCTCGCCCACTCTCTGGAAGAGGTCGGCGCGCGTCACGTCGGCAAGCGACTCCGTGGTCTCGAAGTAGCCGCGCGCGCCGAAGCCCCGGGCATGGACCACCCGCTCCGGAATGCGCTCGTGATCGAAGTGGAAGAGCTTCTCGCGGAGATGGAAATCCTCGAGCAGCGACGGCCCGCGCGGGCCGACCCTCAGGCTGTTCTGGTCGGCGGCGACCGGAACCCCCTGCTGCGTCGGCAGGACAGGCGTGTCGCCCTCTGCGGTCTGGTGGGTCTCGCCGCCCGAACCCGGGTTGCGGCGGTCATAGATGTCGTCGGACATGGGACGTCCCTCCTGTCCACGCCCAACTGCCGCCGGGCGCTTAGGTTCAGGAGGGGGCCGAAATTAAACGCGCGCCCCGTCTGCGGCGCGCGATCGTCCCGGTAAGAGCCCACGCCCTCACCGGGAACGCCGGATCAGATGTTGGCCGCCACGCGGTCGGCCAGGTCGACGCGGTCGTCCTTGAGCTTCTCGGCCACCAGGAACGCCAGTTCCAGGGCCTGCTCGCCGTTCAGCCGCGGATCGCAGTGGGTGTGGTAGCGGTCGCCCAGCTCGCCCTCGGTCAAGGCGCGGGCGCCGCCCAGGCACTCGGTGACGTTCTGGCCGGTCATCTCCAGGTGCACGCCGCCGGGATGGACCCCTTCGGCCTTGCAGATGTCGACGAAGGACTTCACCTCCGAGAGGATCCGGTCGAACGGGCGGGTCTTGAAGCCGGTGTTGGCCGTCAGGGTGTTGCCGTGCATCGGGTCGATGGCCCAGACGACCGTTCGGCCCGAGGCCTTCACCGCGCGCAGCAGGTTCGGCAGACGCTGCTCGATCTTGTCGTAGCCGAAGCGGCCGTACAGCGTCAGTCGGCCGGGCTCGTCCTTCGGGTTCAAGGTGTCGATCAGGCGCAGCAACTCGTCCGACTCCAGAGTCGGCCCGACCTTGACGCCGATCGGGTTCTTGATGCCGCGGAAGAATTCCACGTGCGCTCCGTCGAGCTGGCGCGTGCGCTCGCCGATCCACAGCAGGTGGGCCGAGGTGTCGTACCATTCGCCCGAGGTGCTATCGACGCGGGTCATCGCCTCTTCGAAGCCCAGCAGCAGGCCCTCGTGGCTGGTGAAGAACTCCACCCGGTGCATCTCGGGATGCGTCTCGGGCGTGACGCCGATGGCGGCCATGAAGGTCAGGGCCTCGGAGATCTTTTCCGACAGCTCGCGATAGCGCGCGCCCTGCGGGCTGTCGTTCACGAAGCCCAGGGTCCAGCGATGGATGTTGTAGAGGTCGGCATAGCCGCCGCCCGCGAAGGCGCGCAGCAGGTTCAGCGTCGCCGAGGATTGGCCATAGGCCTGCAGCAGGCGCTGAGGATCGGGCGTCCGGCTCTCGGGCGTGAAGTCCATGCCGTTGATGTTGTCGCCGCGGTAGCTGGGCAGCTCCACGCCCTCGATGGTCTCGACCGGCGACGAGCGCGGCTTGCCGAACTGGCCCGCCATCCGGCCCACCTTCACCACCGGCTTGCCGCCGGCGAAGGTCAGCACCACCGCCATCTGCAAGATCAGACGGAAGGTGTCGCGGATGTTGTCCGCGTGGAATTCCTTGAAGCTCTCGGCGCAGT
>JADHED010000301.1_pt1 | contig 66788 bp, 58 predicted proteins | sample 8952041 | NCBI WGS metagenome assembly JADHED01 (sample SAMN16124423, study PRJNA663239) | bioreactor sludge metagenome | isolation source: sludge (control) | place: India:Bengaluru | collected 2018-09-08 | reverse complement strand
ACGGCGGCCGTTCCCGGCACGCGCCGGCCCCCCTTCTCCTCGAGCGCGGCCCGCACGGCCGCGCCGCGCCGGCCGGCGAAGACCTCGCCCCACGCGGGGATCGCGCCGGGCGCGAGCACCCCGCCCGCGAGCCGGCCCGCGAGGACGCACGCGGCGCGGCTCGGCAGGCCCGCGTCGACGCACGCGCGATAGGCCGCGCCGGCGTTCTTCCCCGCCCGGAAGGCGTTGACGTTGATCGTCTGCACCTTCTCGCCCTTCGGCGCGAAGAGCTCCCGGATGGCGTCCTCGAGCGTCGCGTCGTCCATCCCGAGGTGCGGCGCGGCGGCGCCGAGCAGCACCATGTTCGCCGCCTTGATCGCGCCCGCCTCGCGCGCGAGCGACTCGGCCGGGACCAGCACGTGCCTGGGCTCCCGCGCGATGGCGGCGAGCACGGCCTCGAGGTCGGGGTAGTTCGGGATGTTCCTGAACGGGTCGGAGCTCGAGACCACCGCGCCATCCGGGGCGAGGTACGTCACGTAGCGCAGGCTCTCCAGCGGCTCGACCGAGAGCACGAGGTGGGCCGCGCCGCGCGGAATGACCTCCGACTGGATCGGGCCCTGCGCGTAGCGCAGGTGCGAGACGACCTCGCCGCCGCGCTGGCTCATGCCGTGCACCTCGGCCTGCTTGAAGTTCCAGCCCTTCTTGTTCGCCGCGATGTCGAGCGCGATCGAGATCGACAGGATCCCCTGCCCGCCCACCCCGCACAGAACGATGTTGCTGTCCATCTTCGTCAGCTCCTCGTCGCCGTCTGGATGCACTCGCGCTCGGCGATGATCACGGACAGCCCCTCGTGCTCGACCGCCCGCTTCACCAGCTCCACGTTCTGCTGGTGGTTCTTGCGGTGCGGGACCATGCGGTGCAGGTGCTCCTCGGGCACGCCGAGCCCGCGCACGACGCGCACCAGGTCGTTGCCGTTGACGATCGACTCCTGGAACCCCGTCATGGCGGTCGTCCCGTTGTCGAGGATCAGCACCGTCATGTCGAGGTCCCGCTTCGCGGCGTCGATCAGCGAGGTCATCCCGGAGTGCAGGAAGGTCGAGTCGCCGATGCTCGCGATCACGGGCCGCACGCCGGCCGCGGCGGCACCCATGGCCATGCTGATCGACGAGCCCATGTCGATGCTGGCGTGCACCGTCTGGAACGGCGGCAGGAACGCGAGCGCGTAGCAGCCGATGTCGCCCATCACGCGCGCCTCGGGGTACGTGTCGAGGATCACCCGCACCGCGGCATGGCTGTCGATGTGCGGGCAGCCGGCGCAGAGCGACGGCGGGCGCCCCGCGAGGTCGAGCTGCGGCGCGCCGCGGTGCGGCCGCGGATCCATGCCCAGCGCCTCGCGGACGATGTCGGGCGACAGCTCGCCCGTGCGCGGCAGCGTCCCGTCGAGCCGGCCGTGGATCGTCTTGCCGCGCGGCCTGTCGAGCAGCCCGCGCAGTTGACCCTCGATGAACGGATAGCCGTCCTCGACCACCAGCACCTCGTCCACCGCGTCGAGCAGGCGCCCGATCATCGCCGCGGGCAGCGGGTAGGCGCCGATCCGCACGTGGGGCGGCACGCGGTCGCCCGGGCCGTAGTTCTCGAGGAAGTAGTTGGTCGCGATGCCCGAGGCGATCACGCCGAGGCGCCCGCCCGTCCCGTCGAGGTGCAGGGAGTTCCAGCGGCAGCCAAGGGACCAGGCCTGCAGGTCGGCCTGCTGGGCCGCGATCTTCGCCACGCGCTTGCGGGCGTTGCCGGGCAGCAGCGACCAGCGCGAGTAGTCCGTGCTCGGCTTCAGCGGCTTCGGGTCGCGGCGCTCGCCGACCTCGACCGCGCTGCGCGTGTGCGAGATGCGCGTGACCAGCCGCAGCATCACGGGCAGGCAGAAGCGCTCGGATACCTCGAACGCCTCGCGCGCCATGTCGTAGGCCTCCTGGGCGCCGCGCGGCTCGAGGCAGGGGATCAGCGCGAACTGGGCCAGCACGCGGCTGTCCTGCTCGTTCTGCGAGCTGTGCTGACCGGGGTCGTCCGCGCAGGCGCAGAGCACGCCGCCGTCCACGCCGCAGACCGCGGAGTTGACGAACGGGTCGGCCGCGACGTTGAGGCCGACGTGCTTGAACGAGACGAGCGCGCGCCGGCCCGCGAAGCTCATCCCCATCGCCTCCTCGTACGCGACCTTCTCGTTCGCGCTCCAGGAGTGCGTCACGCCGCCCGCGGCCGCCGGCGGGCCGCCGGCGGTCTCGCGCGCCACGAACTCGAGGATCTCGGTCGCGGGCGTGCCGGGGTAGCTGTAGGCGCCGGACAGCCCGGCATGGATCGCGCCCAGCGCGACGGCTTCGTCGCCGAGGAGGGGTCGTTTGCTCATGGTGGTTCGTGCTCCTGCGGGCGTGTTACGCGTTGACGGGTTCCGGCCTGTACTTGTAGCGCTCCATGGGGACGTCCTGGTACGACACGGCCATGTCGTCGCCCCGCTGCTGCAGGAAGATCCACTTCAGCCAGTTCCGGTCGTCGCGCTGCTTGTAGTCCTCGCGCACGAACCAGCCGCGGGACTCCTTCCGCGCGAGGCAGGCCCTGAAGAACATCTCGGACGCGAGCAGCATGCTGCGGCACTCGTTGGCGTTCGAGACGTAGTGCCAGTCCGGCGCGACCAGGGCGGGCAGCCTGGCCTTCAGGGCCAGCGTGGCCTGCAGGGCCTCGTTCAGCCGGTCGTCGTGCTTCCAGGCCGTGTACTTGATGGTCTGCATCAGGCAGCGGATCTGCCAGACCATGTCGTTGACCGTCAGGCCCTCGTGCCGGCGCAGCGGCGCAAACATCTCGTCGCGCAGGTGCTCGGCCTGCGCCGCGTCCACGTCGGCCGCCGCGTTCGACGCGGCGTAGGCTGCGGCGGAGGGTCCCGCGATCCGCGCCATGAACCAGGCCGCCATCATGCCCGTCCCGCGGTTCCGCCCCGGGGGCGAGGGCACCGCGCCGAAGTGCGACGCGCCGTTGCCGGCGATGTCGCCCGCGGCGAACAGGCCCGGGATGCTGCAGGCCATGCCGTGGTCGACCCAGAGCGGCGAGAACTCGCCGATCAGGCCCGGGACGACCTCCTTGAGCGGGTTGTCCGGTTCCCTGTAGCCCTTCTGCTTCTTGTCCCACAGCGTGTGCCAGAACTCGTGGGCGACCGGGCGGAACCACATCTCGTCCGCCCGCCCCTTCTCGGGGGCGAGGTTGCGGCCGACGGGCGAGTCGGGGAAGTGGTTCTTGCTCTTGTCCTCGTAGATCGGGCCGTTGCCGGCCTTCACGTCCCAGTACATGAACAGCGAGTGGTTGCCGCCGAGGTCCACGCCGCCGAGCACGCCGAGGCTCGGGTTGTCCTTGCTGAACGGACGCGAGAACTCCGTGATGCTCTGGCCCTTCGCGTCGAACAGCGCCTCCTCGGAGCCGTACGAGATGTGGTTGTGCTCGACGCTGGTCATGCCGATGAACGATCCGAACTCGGCGCTGCGCATCTTCGCGCCAGCGCGGTACGCGGCCGCGATGCCGTCGCCCCGGCCCGAGGACCACATCTTCATGATGCGCCAGTTCTGGCAGCCGTTCGCCAGGACGACCGCGGGAGCGCGGTAGACGTAGACCTGGCCGTCGAGCAGGCTGAAGCCGATCGCGCCCGCGATGCGGCCGCGGTCGGTCAGCAGGTCCACGACGCTGATCTTGTCCATGAACTCCACGCCCAGGCTCTTCGCCGTGCGGGCGTGGTGCTGCATGAAGTCGAGGTCGACGGTGACCACCTTCCAGGGGATCATCCGGTGCGCGTTGAACGGCTGCGCCTTGCCGAAGATCGGCGCGCCCCAGCGCTCGACGTCGGCGAGGACGTCGCGCGTCGAGTTCGCGTAGGCGCGCAGCAGGTCCTGGTCGTTCAGGTAGTCACCGAGGTTGCGCGTGTGGTACTCGACGTAGGTCTCTTCCGCGCCCTCGGGGATGAACGCGCAGTGGCCGCCGCCCTTGTTGGCCTTGCCGCCAAAGCCGAGCGAGCCCTTGTCCACGGCCATCACGCGCAGCTTCGGGTTCGTCTCCTTCGCGGTGATCGCCGCGACCAGGCCGGCGCAGCCGTGGCCCACGACCAGCACGTCCAGATCGATGACTTTGCCGAGAGAGGTCAGTTCCGCCATGGGCTTGGTCTCCTTCGATCTCACGCGTACGTCGTGGGGGGGAACGGCGTGGAGTAGTCGACCGAGACCTTGATCGCCCCCTCGGGGCAGCTGATCTCGCAGTAGTTGCAGTCGACGCAGTCCTCGGGATACGCGGCCAGGGGACGCTCGTTCTCCTCGTCCCAGCGGATCACGTCGATCCAGCAGGCCTTGTAGCAGGACTTGCAGCCGTTGCAGAGCGCGTCGTCGACCTTGATGACGTTCATGTCGGTGGCCTCGGGTGGCGGTGTGGGTCTAAGCAAACTGTATGCAGTTATGGGGAGAGCTGTCAACCGGGACGGCCGCGCGATTCCCGGGAAGAAATCGCGCTCTCCGGCCCTGTAATGCGCGCTTTGGGCCGATTTGGAACGCCGTCGCAGCCGGCGAGCGGGCGAAAAACTGTACACAACTTTGTGGTTTGGGTCCTTCCGATCGGTGCGCGGTTCGGGTATCGTGCCCGCATGGCGAGCCACGGCAGGCCGATCGAGCCCAGGCGCCCCCCCGCGGGCCCCGGCGCGGAGCCCGTCGCGGACGAGCGGGCCGAGGCCGAGAAGGGCTTCGCGCGCCTGCGGGACGCCATCCTCAGCGGCGAACTCCAGGCCGGCGAGGTCTACTCCGCGCTCCAGCTGTCGCGCCGGTTCGGCATCGGCCGGACCCCCCTGCGCGAGGCGATCCGCCGGCTGCAGGGCGAGGCCCTGCTCGAGGCCGAGCGGAACCGCCGCATCCGGGTCGCGCCGCTGGACGTCGCCGATCTCAAGCAGCTGTACGCGCTGCGCATCACGCTCGAGGCGCTGGCCGTCCGGCTCTCGGTGCCGCAGCTGACCGACGAGGACCTGCGCCAGACCCGCGCGGCGCTCGACGTGTTCCTCGAGGGCTGCCGCCGGCAGGACCTCGACGGCGTCGAGGAGCCGCACCGCGCGTTCCACGCCGGCCTCGAGTCGCGCGCCGGCGCCCGGATCCGCCGCGAGCTGCAGAACATCCACACGCACACCAAGCGCTACCGCCGCCTGTTCTTCCACAGCGACGACCAGATGGGCCTGTTCCGCCTGTCGGCCGCCGACCACGAGGCGATCTTCGACGCGGCCGCCGCGCGCGACGGCGCGCGCTGCGCCGAGCTGGTCGCCGAGCACATCGCACGGTCCGCGCTGATCCTCGTCGCCCGCCTCGACGGCGGCCTCGAGGACCCGACCGAGATCCGCTCCGCCCTGCGCCTCGTCACGATGGGCGCGGCGCTCGCGCCGCCGTCCACCGGACGCGGCCGGGGCAAGGTCTAGGGTTCCCCCACCCGCTCCCTCGCGCCGAAGGGAAAGGAAGCCGCCCGTGATCCTGCAGAACTTCGCCCAGCTGCGCGCCCGCGCCCAGGAACTGGGCCCCAAGCGCGTCGCGGTGGTCGACGCCGACGACGACATCGCGCTCACCGCCGCGGCCGAGGCCGCGCGCCTCCGCATCGCGCTGCCGATCCTCGTCGGCGACGAGGCGAAGATCCGCGCCCGTGCCGAGAAGCTGTCGCTGACGGCCCACCTCGTGGAGGCCCGGTACATCGCCTCCGCCGAGCCGGCCGTCGCCGCCGTGGCCCTCGCGAGGCAGGGCCAGGTCGACGTCCTGCTGAAGGGGCACCTGCGCACCGACCAGCTGCTGCACGCCGTGCTCGACAAGGAAGCCGGCCTGCGCACCGGGCGCCTGCTCAGCGACGTGCTGCTCTACGAGGACACGCTGTCGGGCGAGCGCCGCCTCGTCGGCGTCACCGATGGCGGCCTCAACGTGCTGCCGGACCTCGCGCAGAAGAAGCAGATCGTGCAGAACGCGATCGAGGTCCTGCGCTGCCTCGGCCACGCGCGGCCCAAGGTCGCCCTGCTGTCGGCGACCGAGGCCGTGACCGAGGGCGTCCCGTCCACGGTGGACGCGCGGCGCCTGGCGGAGATGGGCGACGCCGGCGAGTTCGGCGAGGCGGACGTGTTCGGGCCGCTCGCGCTGGACAACGCGCTGCTCGTGTCGGCCGCCGAGGCGAAGGGGATCAAGCACCCCGTCGCGGGCCGCGCGGACGGCATCGTGGTGCCGAACATCGAGGCGGGGAACGTCCTGGGGAAGGCGACGAAGTACCTCGCCGGGTCCCAGTGCGCCCACGTCGTGGTCGGCGCGAAGCTGCCGATCCTGATCCCGTCGCGCGTCGAGAGCGAGGACGACAAGCTGAACGCCATCGCGCTGGGGGTGCTCTTTGCGTCCCGCTGAGCACCGCATCGTCGTCATCAACCCCGGCTCGACCTCGACGAAGTTCGCGGTGTACGCCGACGAGAAGCCGCTGCACGTCGAGAACCTGAAGCACGGCGAGGAGGAGCTGAAGCCGTTCCGGCGCCGCTCGATCCTCGACCAGTTCGAGTTCCGCGCGGGCGTGATCGAGGCGGCGCTCGTGAAGGCCGGCTTCGACCCGGCGGGCATCCACGCCGCCGTCGGCCGCGGCGGCCTGCTCCCGCCGATCGAGAGCGGGACGTACCGCGTCGACGCGACGATGCTCGAGACGCTGCGCGCGGCGAAGCGCGGCGAGCACGCCTCGAACCTCGGCGCGTTCCTGGCCCACGCGGCGGCGCAGCGGGCCGGCGTGGACGCGTTCGTCGTGGACCCGGTCTCCGTCGACGAGTTCCCGCCCGTGGCCCGCCTGTCCGGCTCGGCCCTGTTCGAGCGCGAGTCGCTCTCGCACGCGCTGAACTCCAAGGCCGTGGCGAAGCGTCACTGCAAGGAGAAGGGGCGCTCGTACAACGGGATCAAGCTGCTCGTCGCGCACCTCGGCAGCGGCATCACGGTCTCGGCGCACCGCGAGGGGCGCATGGTGGACGTGACCAACTCGCGCGAGGAGGGCGCCTTCTCGACCGAGCGGGCGGGTTCCGTGCCCTGCGTGCGGCTGGCCCAGTACTGCCTGTCGCCGGGCCGCTCCTTCCAGGAGGTCGAGACCCAGCTTTTCCGCGAGGGGGGCCTGTACTCCTACCTCGGCACGAAGGACCTGCAGGAGGTCGAGCAGCGCGTCGCGGCCGGCGACGAGAAGGCCGCGCTGGTCTTCGACGCGATGGCCTACCAGATCGCCAAGGAGATCGGGGCCATGGCGACCGTGCTCGGCGGCGGGGTCGAGGCGATCCTGCTGACCGGCGGCATGGCGCGCTCGGAGCGGCTCTGCGCGCGGCTCACCGCCGCCGTCGGCTGGATCGCGCCGGTGTCGGTCTACCCCGGCGAGGACGAGCTGCAGGCGCTCGCGGAAGGCGCGCTGCGCGTCCTGCGCGGCGAGGAACGGCCCCGCACCTTGTGACACCCCTCCGGCCGCCGCTGTGGGGGTGGGGTTTACCCCACCGAGCTCAACCGTAGGGGCGGACCTCGCCGAAGGCGATGGTCGGCCCGCGACGGTGCCCTGTGCGATCGCCTTCGATCAGCGGGTCGCGCGGGTCAGCTTGAGCGCCAGCTCCCCGCAGCGCTCGACGAGCGCGCGGACGAGGGCCGCCTCGTTCGCGAGGAAGCGTTCCGCGGGCGCCTCGAGCGAGATCGCCGCCAGCTCGCCGCGCGGCGTCTCGAACGCGACGGCCGCGGCGCACACGCCGGGCGAGTTCTCCTCGCGGTCGAACGCGACGCCGGTCTCGCGGACGCGCGCGATCTCGCGCTCGAGCGCCGGCCAGGTCGTGATCGTGTTCTTCGTGTGACGCTCCAGGACGAGACGCTTCTTGAGCCGCGCGATCTGCGCGTCGGGGAACGCGGCCAGGAACGCCTTGCCGTTCGCGGAGCAGTGCAGCGGGAACGCCCCGCCGACGACCGAGACGGCGAGCAGGCGCTGGGTGCCGGCGACCTGGTCCACGAACACCGCCTTGTCGTTGTCGGCGACCGACAGGTCGACGGTCTCGCCCGTCTCCCGCGCCAGCGCCTCCATCGTCTCGCGCGCCAGCGCGCCGATCTCGAACCGGGTCGCCGCCGCGAGCCGCAGCACGGCGGGGCCCAGCCGCACGCCGCGCGAGCTCGAGGACGCGAGCACCAGGTTCTCCGTGTCGAGGGCGTCCACGATTCTCTGCACGGTGGAGCGGGGCAGGCCGACCTCGGCCGCGATCTCGCCGAGCGACAGCCCGTCCGGCTGGCGTTCGAGCGCGCGCAGCACCGCGGCGGCGCGCGAGATCACCTGGATGCTCTGGCGCTCGGCGGAAGCCCCGGACTTCGGGGACTTCGTCTTGGAGATGGTCGCGTGGACCATGGGCTACACCTCGGGCTCGTCGTGCGATGAAGCCTCGGGCGCACCATCCCGCTGCGCGGGAGGTGCGCCCCTACGAACGAGGCTCGGCGGCCAGGGCCGCCGTTCCTCATGGGATCAGATGGTCATCGTCCGGACGTCGGACGGGACGATCAGCTTGGGCTCGGTCAGCTCCTGCACGCGCTCGGCGGTGACGCCGGGCGCCAGCTCGCGCAGGACGAGGCCGTCGCTCGTGATGTCGATCCAGGCGAGGTCGGTGCAGACGGCCTGCACGCAGCGCTTGCCCGTGATCGGCAGGGTGCACTGCCTGAGCAGCTTCGGGCGGCCGTCCTTGCTCGCGTGGTCCATGATCACGATCACGCGCTTGGCGCCGACCACGAGGTCCATCGCGCCGCCCATCCCCTTCACCATCTTGCCGGGGATGACCCAGTTCGCGAGGTCGCCCTGCTCCGTCACCTCGAAGGCGCCGAGGATCGCGAGGTCGATCTGGCCGCCGCGGATCATCGCGAACGACTCGGCCGAGTTGAAGTAGGCCGTGCCCGGGATCTCGGTCACGGTCTCCTTGCCCGCGTTGATCAGGTCGGGGTCGACCTGGTCCTCGTACGGGTAGGGGCCGAGGCCGAGCATGCCGTTCTCGGACTGGAGCACGACCTGCATCCCCTGCGGGACGTAGTTCGCGACGAGCGTCGGCATGCCGATCCCGAGGTTGACGTAGAAGCCGTCGCGCAGTTCCCGGGCGACGCGCTGGGCGATCTGTTCGCGCGAAAGCGGCATCGTCACGCCCTCTGCCGCACGGTGCGGCGCTCGATGGGTTTCTGGTAGTCCTTGCCGAGGATCAGGCGCTGGACGTAGATCGACGGGACGTGGATCGCGTCCGGGTCGAGCCGGCCCACGGGCACGATCTCCTCGACCTCGGCGATCGTGATCGGCGCGGCCCCGGCCATGCAGCCGTTGAAGTTGCGCATCGTCTTCTTGAAGACCAGGTTGCCCCACTCGTCGGCCTTCCACGCCTTGATCAGGGCGAAGTCGCCGCGAATGGGCATCTCCAGCAGGTACTCCCTGCCGTTGAGGACCCGCGTCTCCTTGCCTTCCGCGACCTGCGTCCCGACGCCCGTCGGCGTGTAGAACCCGCCGATCCCGGCGGCGCCGGCGCGGCAGCGCTCGGCGAGCGTGCCCTGCGGCACCAGCTCGACCTCGAGCTCGCCCGACAGGTACTGCTGCTCGAAGATCTTGTTCTCGCCGACGTAGCTCGAGACCATCTTCCTGACCTGCTGCGCCTTGAGCAGGACGCCGAGGCCCTGCTCGGTGGTGCCGCAGTTGTTGGAGACGATGGTGAGGCCCTTCACCCCCTTGCGGTGCAGGGCCGCGATCAGGTTCTCCGGGTTGCCGCAGAGCCCGAAGCCGCCCACGACCAGCGTGGCGCCGTCCTTGATGTCCGCGACGGCGGCGTCGGCGGAGTCGTAGATCTTCTTCATCGAACCCTCCGGATCGGGCGGTCCTCCCGCTGCGCGGGAGGCCGCGACCCTACGTGCGCCCTCGGTCCTAACGCTCGACGACGACCGCGACGGCCTCGCCGCCGCCGATGCAGAGCGACGCGAGACCGCGCTTCTTGTTCTCGTCCTTCAGGGCGTGCAGCAGCGTGACCAGGATGCGCGCGCCGGAGGCCCCGATGGGATGGCCGAGCGTCACCGCGCCGCCCCGGACGTTGACGTTGCTGCCGTCGAGACCGAGCAGCTTGTTGTTCGCGAGCGACACGACGGCGAAGGCCTCGTTCAGCTCGAACAGGTCGATGTCGCCGACCTTCAGCCCCGCCCGGTCGAGCGTGCGGTTCACGGCGTCGGCCGGGGCGATCGTGAACTCGGAGGGCTTGCGCGCGGCGCCGCCCCAGGCGGTGAGCCGCGCCAGCACCGGCCGGCCCTCGGCCTTCGCGCGGTCGGCGCTCATCAGCACGAGCGCGGCGGCGCCGTCGTTGATGCTCGACGCGTTCGCGGCGGTGATGGTGCCGTCCTTCCTGAACACCGGCTTCAGCGTCGGGATCTTGTCCGGGCGGGCGTTCTTCGGGCCCTCGTCCTCGCTGACCAGCGTGACCTCGCCCTTCTTGCCGGCGATCTCGACGGGGACGATCTCGGCCGCGAACAGGCCGTTCTTCTGCGCCTCCTGGGCCCGGCGGGTCGACTCGACCGCGAACGCGTCCTGCGCCTCGCGCGTGACCTGGTACGCCGCCGCGGTCTCCTCGGCGACCTCGCCCATGTGGCGGCCGTCGTACGCGTCCGTCAGGCCGTCGTAGACCAGCGCGTCGACGAGCGTGACGTTGCCCATGCGGGCGCCGAGGCGCGCGTTGCGGTGGTAGTACGGCGCGTTCGACATCGACTCCATGCCGCCCGCGACCACGACGTCGGCGTCGCCGAGCGCGATCGCCTGCGCCGCGCTGATCACGGCCTTCAGGCCCGAGCCGCACACCTTGTTGAGCGTCCAGCAGGGCACGGCCTCCGGGAGGCCCGCGTGGATCGCGGCCTGCCGGGCGGGCGCCTGGCCGACCGCGGCCTGCAGGACGTTGCCCATGATGACCTCGTCCACCGCAGCAGGGGCGACTCCGGCCCGCTCGAGGGCGGCCTTGATCGCCGCGGCGCCGAGCTTCGGCGCCGTCACCGTGGACAGCGAACCCAGGAACGAGCCGATCGGGGTGCGAGCGGCTCCGACGATGACGACCTCGCGACGTGCCATGGTGGGGGACCCCTTTCCTTCCCGAACTAACCGCAGTCGGACCCTGGATTCTAAGGCACGCGGGGCGCCCCATCCGGCGCCCCGGTTCGCGGCCGGCGGCGCGTCAGATCCCGCGGTCCGCCAGGTCCTTCAGGTAGGCGGCCACCTTGCGCCTCAGCGCCGCGGCCTCTCCCGGGGTCCACTTGCGGAACCCCTCGCCGGTCTTCATGCCGAGCTTGCCGGACTCGACGAGCCTCTCGAGGTACGGCAGCGGCCCGCGCGTCACGTCGATGTCGGGCAGCACGGTCCGGTGGATGGCGAGCGTCAGGTCGGTGCCGACGAGGTCCGCGGTCTCGAGGGGGCCGAGGACGGCGAGGCGCCGGCCGAAGCTCGCCTTGATCACGGTGTCGACCGTCTCGGCGCTGCAGACCCCGTTCTGGACGAGCGCCACCGCCTCGCGCCAGAGCGCGTGCTGCAGCCGGTTGCCGACGAAGCCGGGGACGTCCTTGTCGACGGTCACCGGCGTCTTCCCGGCCGCCGCGAGCAGCCGCGTCATGTCCGCCACGGCGGCGTCGGACGTGTCGGCCGTGCGGATCACCTCGACCAGCGGGACGAGGAACGGCGGGTTCCACCAGTGCGTCCCGAGCGCCCGGTGCTTCTTCTCGAGCCGGCTCATGATCGCGGTGATCGGGATCACCGACGTGTTGCTGGCGAGCAGGGCGTGGGCCGGGGCGTGGCGCTCCACCTCGAGGAACAGCAGCTGCTTCAGCTCGAGGTTCTCCGGCCCGGCCTCGAACACGACGTCGGCCTCGCGGACGGCCTCGGCGAGGCCGGGGCAGCCGGTCACCCGGTCCACCGCGGCCTCGTCCTGCCCGAGGTCCCGGAGGTTCTGGCGGATCTTGCCGTGCAGCGCCGCCAGCGCCTCCTTCGACGTGTCGTGCACCTTGACGGCATGGCCCTTCAGGGCGAACACCTGGGCGATGCCGTGCCCCATCAGGCCGGCGCCGATGATGCCGATGCGTGCCTTGTCCATCGGTCAGCCCGCCGTGTAGCCGCCGTCCACGTCGAGCGTGTGGCCGGTGTAGAAGTCCGACGCGCGGGAGCAGAGGAAGAGCAGCCCGCCCGCGAGGTCCTCGGGCTCGCCGAGGCGGCCGATCGGGATGCGCGCGAGCATGCCGTTGCGGACCGTGGTCCCCTTCTCGGTGTCCTCGAACATCCAGGCGGTGAGGTTCGAGCGGAACACCGTCGGCGCGATCGCGTTGACGGTGATGCCGTACTTGCCCCACTCGCAGCCGAGGGCCTTGGTGAGGCCCTCGACGGCGGCCTTGGACGAGCAGTAGGCGGTGTAGCCGGCCGGGTGGCCGAGCTTGCCGCGGGCGCTCGACATCAGCACGACCTTGCCGCCGGTCTTCTGCGGGATGACGCGCTGGCCGAACGCGCGGGCGAGCAGCCAGGACGCCGTGACGTTCGCTTCCATCACCTTCAGGAAGCGCTCGGGCGCCATCTCGACGACGGGCGCGACGTCGTTCATGCCGGAGCCGACGACGAGGATGTCGAGCCGCCCGCAGGCGGCGATGCCCGCGTCCATGATCGCGTTGCTGTCCGCCTCGGTGTTCGGGCGGCGCGCCACGGTGACGACCGTCGCGCCCAGCGCCCGGCACTCGGCCGCGACCGCCGCGAGTTCCTTCTCGTTGCCCGCGGCGAGCACGAGCTTCGCGCCGGCGGCCGCGAGCACGCGCGCGGCGAGCGAGCCGAACGCGCCCGAGGCGCCGGTGACGACCGCGACCTTGCCGGCGACGTCGAACAGCTTGGCCGGGTTCCTGAGCAGCTCGCTCATTTCTTGGCCTCCGGGTAGGGCATCACCACGATCATCGAGGCGACGGCGTTCGACTCGTTCTTCACCTCGCGCACGACGTTCGGGCCGATGTAGCAGCTGTCGAACGCCTGCAGCACGACCTCCTGCCCCTCCGCGCGCACGGTCACCTCGCCGGCGACGACGACGTAGACCTTCTCGAGCGGCGAGGCGTCCGGGCCGGCGCCGCCGCCCGGGAGGAAGTGGGAGAGGCCGACCCAGGAGCCGACCGGTCCGCCCTCTTCCCAGCCCTGCAGGCGGATCGCGCGGCAGTCGAAGTGGTTGGGCGCGGTGTACGGCTTCGCGTCGCTGAAGCGCTTGACGAGCATCAGCGCCTCCCCGTCTCGAGGCGGTATTCGCCGGCGGGGTCGAGGATCGCGACGAGGCGGACCATGCAGCCGTCGCCGTTCACCCAGCGCCAGGGGAACGCCATGAAGGTGCAGCGCTTGCCGGTGACCTTGTCGATGTCGCCGCCGACGTTCTCGATGCCGCAGATGCCGTTCCTGAGGATCAGGTTGTGGCACGGCTCCCACTCGGGGAAGTCCTCGAGGACGTCGCGGCCGGTCTCCTTCTTGTACTCGGCGCAGATGCGCGGCAGCAGGCCCTTCTCGCCGCCGGGCCCGTGGGGGCCGATGGCGGTGGCCAGCGGGTGGTCGAGGGCCTGCGTGTCGGTGCAGACCATCTTCACCTTCTTCTCGACGAACCACTCGCCCGCTTCCTTGTAGAAGCCCGGGGAGTAGCCGTAGTAGTCGTTGTTGTCGCCGTAGTGCTTGTGCCACCCGGTGTTGACGACGACGATGTCGCCGGGCTGGATCTTCGGGGTCGCCTTCTCGAGGTCGTCGGGGGTGATCACGCCCCACTTGCCCTTCGGGATCGACACGCAGACGCCCGTGCCGAAGAAGTGCGGCAGCGGGACCTCGTCCATCATCGGCGTGTTCTCGACGACGTGGCTCGGCGCGTCCATGTGCGTGCCGCTGTGCATCACGATGGTCAGGCGCTGCGTGAGCACGCCCGACTTCGCCATCGTGTGCAGGCGCTCGATCTTCGGGTCTTCGAAGTACGGCCAGCAGGGGACGCCCAGGCCCCACGGGTGCGTGAGGTCATAGAACTCGAGCTTCATGCTGTTCTTGAGGTTTTCCTCGAACTCGACGCCACGGACCGTGATCGACATCGCTGTGTCTCCCGTCGTTCCCCCGCTCTGCTCCCGGGGATTCTGTCTGCACCGCGCGGCGGTACATATGTATCGTATGACGGTTCAACGCGCGGGGTCAACGGGGGGCGCCGGCGCGCGGCGCGCGCGGCCTCGCCCGGGCGTTGATCCCCGCCTGCAGGACCGATATGCGGTACAGGTGTACCGTACTACGGGACAGAATAGGAGGGGGCGGCGGCGGGTGTCAAGACCGCGGAGCGGGTTTTCCCGGGGAGACTCGGGAAAGGCGGGAGGAAGCGGGGAGACGATCAGGCAAAGGCGACTTACACGCTTATGATATTATGACAGCATGAGTTCGAGGCTCGATGCGGCCCCCGTCCGGGTCCGTCTCCACGAGGCCGTAACGCGCCGCCTGGCCCTCCAGGTGGTCCGCGCCGAGCGGCAGGGCGAGCAGGTCGCCTTCCCCAACGAAACCGACCTCTGCCACGAACTGGGCGTCAGCCGGACCGTCCTCCGCGAGTCGATGAAGGTGCTGGCGGACAAGGGAATGGTCGAGATGCGCCCGCGGACGGGGACGCGCGCCCGGCCGCGGTCGGCGTGGCGGCTGCTCGACCCCGACATCCTGGCCTGGCAGGCCGAGGTCGCGCCCGACGTCCGCTTCCTGCGCGACCTCTCGGAGGTCCGGCTCGCGATCGATCGCGCCCGACGTCCGCTTCCTGCGCGACCTCTCGGAGGTCCGGCTCGCGATCGAGCCGACCGCCGCGGGCTTCGCCGCGATCCGCGCCACGCCCGGGGAGCTGGAGTCCATCGAGCGCTCGCTCGCGCGCCGCGAGGCGCTGCCTGCGACGGCGCACGAGACCATCGTCGAGGCGGAACTCGAGTTCCACGCGGCGGTCGTCGCGGCGAGCCACAACCCGCTCCTGGTCCAGCTGAGCGCCACGATCCGCGAGCCGCTGCGCGTCGGCTTGCTCGCGACGCGCCCGTCGCCGACCAACGTCGCGCTCGCGCTGAAGGCCCAGCGGGACATCGTGCTGGCCCTGCGCCGCCACAACGCCGTCAGCGCGAAGCAGGCGGCGGAGAAGGCCGTCGGCGTCGCGATGATCGCGATCGAGGAACAGGTCGCGGCGGAGGCCGCCGGGAAGCCGCGCCGCCGCCGCTAGCCGGCGGTGCCGCGCCACGCCGGGCGGGCGCCGCGCCACGCTCTGGCGGGATGCCGCGCCACGCTGGGCGGGCGCCGCGCCACGCTGGTGTTTCTTCCGGTTGCGGGCGGATTTGCGGGGGTCTTATCCTCGCGCGGCAAACGCCTGCGGCGTGGAGATTGTCGTCCTGCACCTTTCGTTCCGCGGCGTTCTTCTGCGGCGTGCGTTCTGCGGCCTGGACGATCCCGCGACGCCCGACGTGATGGGGACTCTCCCGCCATGACGCGCTCCCGCCCCCGATCCGGCGCACGGCATCCCGAGACCCGGCAGCTGCTGGCCGTCGTCTGCACCGCGCTCCTCGCGTTCGGCCCGAGCGCCGCGTTCGCCCAGGAGACGCCGCGGCCGTCACCGGCGCCGCCACCGCCGGCCGCGACAGAGCAGGCGCCCGTCCCGCAGGCTCCGGCGCCGCAGGCTCCCGCGCCGCAAGCCCCGGCCCCGCAGTCCCCGGCCCCGCAGGCGCCGGCCCCGCAGGCCCCGGCGCCTCAGACCCTGCCGCCGCAGGCTCCCGCGCCGCAGTCCCCGGTGCCGCCAGCGGCCGCGCCACAGGCCCCCGCGCCGGCCGCGGCCGCGACGCCGGGCGGTGACGCCGCGGCGGAGCCGGCGGCCCCGAAGATCCCGCCCGAGCAGCTCGACTCGCTCGTCGCGCCGATCGCGCTCTACCCCGACCCGCTGCTGGCGCAGACGCTCGTGGCCGCGACGTACCCGCTCGAGATCATCCAGCTGCACCAGTGGCTCGCGAAGAACCCGAAGCTGAAGGACAAGGCGCTCGCCGACGCCGTCGCGAAGCAGCCCTGGGACGCCAGCATCCAGTCGATGGCCGCGACCCCCGAGGTCGTGAAGCGGCTCGCCGACGACATCCAGTGGACCACCGAGCTGGGCAACGCGTTCCTCGCGCAGCAGGACGACGTGATGGACGCCGTCCAGCGGATGCGCAAGAAGGCGGTCGACAACGGCGCGCTCAAGTCCACCGAGCAGCAGAAGGTGGAGACGAAGGTCGTCGAGCAGACGACCGTCATCGTCGTCGAGTCGACCAACCCCGAGGTGATCTACGTCCCCTCCTACAACCCGACGGTCGTGTACGGCCCGCCGGTCTACGCGTACCCGCCGATCTACTACCCGCCGCCTCCGCCCCCGGGCAGCGCGTTCGTGACGTTCAGCGTCGGCGTGATGTTCGGCGCGGCGATCTGGGGCGGGTCCTGCTGCTACCCGCACTGGGGCGGGGGTTACTACCCCGTGCCCGTGCCCGTGCCGCGTCCCGGCGGCGGCGTCGGAGGCGTGGGCGGTGTCGGGGGAGTCGGCGGTGTGGGCGGTGTCGGAGGCGTCGGCGGCGCGGGCGGCGTCGGTGGCCCGGGCGGTGTCGGTGGCCCGGGCGGCGTCGGCGGGGGTCCCTCGGCCGGGACCCTGCCTTCCGGGGGCGGCGCAGGCCAGCGTCCGGGCGTCGGGCCGAGCGCCGGGACGCAGCCGGCGGGCGGCCAGGGAGGCCGCAACGGCATCAACATGAACGACAAGAACAACTTCGTGAAGCAGTCCGGCGCCGCCAACAAGGGCGGTGCGGGTAACAAGGCCGGTGCCGGCGGGGGCGCGGCGGCAGGCGGCGCCAAAGCCTGGCAGCACAACCCGCAGCACCGGGGCGGCGCGCCCTACGGGGACAAGGCGACGGCCAGCAAGTACGGCGGCGGCGCGGCCGGTGCGGGAAACCGCGGCTCCGGCGCGGCCAGCCGCCCGTCCGGCACGGGCAGCCGGCCGGCGACCGGGGCCGGCGGTTTCGGCGGCGCCGGCTCGGCGCCGTCCGCCGGCAACCGCGCCGGGTCCACCGGCGCGACCAACATCGGCAACCGCAGCCTGCCGAGCAGCGGCGCCTCCAGCAGGGGGGGCGGGTTCGGCGGGGCCAGCGGCTACAGCGGGGCGAGCGCGCGCGCGTCCGGGGCCCGCGGAGCGTCGAGCATGGGCGGCTTCAGGGGTGGTGGCGGCGGCTTCAGGGGCGGCGGCGGCGGCCGCGGGGGCCGGCGATGACCGCGCGCGGCGCGGTCCACGCGGCGGGCGGCGCATTCGCCCTGGCCGCGGTCCTCCTCGCAGCGCCCGCGGCGGCGTTCGCCGAGACGCCGGCGTCGCCGGTCACGGTGACGGCCGCTGCACCCGCCGCTGCACCCGCCGCAGCACCGGCCGCAGCGCCGTCCGGGACGGCGTCGAAGCCGCAGGAGCAGAAGACCTTCGCGACCCCGGAGGAGGCGGCGGCGGCGCTGATCGCGGCCGCGGCGAGCTTCGACGTCGCGGCGCTCAAGGAGATCCTCGGCCCCGACGGCGTGGACCTCGTCGTCACCGAGGACCCGGTCCTCGACCGCAACCAGGCCGCCGCGTTCGCCGCGACCGCGCGCGAGAAGACCGCGGTCGTGCGCGACCCGAAGGACCGGCGGCGCGCGAGCCTGATCATCGGCCCCGACGACTGGCCGCTGCCGGTGCCGATCGTCGAGCGCAAGGGGCGCTGGGCGTTCGACACGATGGCCGGGCGCGAGGAGGTCCTCTTCCGCCGCATCGGCCACAACGAGCTCGACGCGATCGAGGTCTGTCGCGGCTTCGTCGAGGCCCAGTTCGAGTACGCGCAGGTGAAGCGCGACGGGCTGAACCAGTACGCGCAGCGCATCATCAGCACCCCCGGGAAGCAGGACGGACTGGCCTGGCAGGCGCCCGACGGCACGTGGCAGGGGCCGGTCGGCGAGGGGATCGCCCGCTTCATCTCCGAGGGCTACACCGACCGCTACGAGCCGTTCCACGGCTACTACTTCAAGGTGCTGAAGGGACAGGGGCCCGCGGCGCGGATGGGCGCCCTGGACTACGTCGTGGAGGGCGCCATGATCGGCGGCTTCGCGCTCGCCGCGGCGCCGGCGGAATACGGCGTCACGGGCGTGAAGTCGTTCATCGTCAGCCACGAAGGCGTCGTCTACGAGCAGGACCTCGGCCCCGACACGCTGGCGCGGTTCCGGGCCATGACGCTGTACGATCCGCAGAAGGGCTGGACGCCGGTCGCCGAGCCGTAGCGGCTCAGAGCTCGATCACGCCGAGGCTGACGCTCTCGCCCAGCTGGACGTTGAGCACCGCCCGGCGCTCGTTGGACGCAATGTCCACCGCGTACGGCCCGCTCCCCTTGGGCAGCGCGTCGAACTTGAAGTCGCCGAAGGCGTCCGTCGTCGCCGTGCCGAGGGTCTCACCGCCGCAGCGCAGCGTGACCGTCGCGCCCCCGACGCAGTCGAGGACCTCGCCCGCGCGGCTCGCGACGCTGCCCGCGATGAAGCAGGCGTCGAAGCGGTGCAGGTTCAGGTAGCGCGCGCCCGGCCTCGTCCCGAACTCCGGGTGCAGCGGCACACCGTGGCCGTGGTCGCCGTCGCGGCCGTGGTCGTGGCCGTCGCCGCGGCCGTGACCCGCGCCGTGCCCGTCCCCGGCCCGTTCGACCCGCAGCGCGCCCGTCGGGCACGCCTGCGCGCAGCGCGGCTCCTTCCAGCCGCGGTCGATCAGGTGCGCGCAGAAGGTGCACTTCTGCGGCGCCTCGAGCTCCTCGTTCCAGCCGATCGCGCCGTACGGGCAGCTCGCGACGAGGTCCTTGCGCCCCTTCGCCTGGCGCGGGTCGATCAGGACGATCCCGTCGTTCCGGCGCGTGATCGCGCCGCCCGACGCGGCCACGCACGGCGCGTCCTCGCAGTGCTGGCAGGGCGTCGGCCGGTACGCGACGTCGATCAGCGGGAACTGCCCGCGCTCGCGCCGCGCGATGTCGATCCAGCGGTGCCCGTGCTTCGCCTGCGGGCCGGTGTAGCCGGGCCAGTCGTTCCCGACGTGCTCGTCGCGGCAGGCCAGAAAGCAGTTGTTGCAGTCCTCGCAGCGCGCGACGTCGATCACGAACCGCCACGGGTTCATCGGCCGGCCTCCCACTTCTCCACCTCGACGAGGCAGGACATCGCGGCGATCGAGTGGGAGCGCCGGATCTGCATCCGCTTCGGCGTCAGGATGTTGATGCAGCCGCCGCGGTCCGGGGAGTTCCCCGGCTCGCCGACCGGGTCGTAGACGGCGCACGACTCGTACGAGTGGACCGTCCCGGGGCAGACCCGCCCGGTCACCTGGGCGGCGCAGATCACGGCGCCGCGGTCGTTGTGGACCTTGACGAGGTCGTTCTCGCGGATCCCGCGCGCGGCGGCGTCGGCCGGGTTGATGCGCACGATCCAGTAGTAGTGCCCGTCCACGAGCACGCGGTGGTCCTTGACGTCGAGGATCGTGCTGTCCTTGCCGTCGCTCTGCGTGTGGAACGTGAAGCGCGGGTGCGGCGAGACGAGGTTCAGCGGGTACCTCGCGTAGAGGTCCTTCGCGTGCGGCCCTTCCCAGGCCGGCACGTACTTGAGGATCGGCGGCCGCTCCGGGTCGTCGGGGTCGAAGCGCTTGAGGCTCGACGACTCGAACTCGAGCTTGCCCGACTGCGTGCCGAACCCCTGGCGGAACCCGTTCGTGTAGTCGCCGGGCAGCGGCGTCAGCTCGGGCGTGTCCTTCGGGCGCCCCTCGGCGTACCAGCGGTACGACACCGGGTCACGCCGGTTCTCGGGCAGCGGCGGGATGACGTAGTAGCCGCGCCTCGCGAAGTCCTTCCACGCGATCGCCTTCGGCAGGTCGGTGGCGTCGAAGTAGCGGCGGCACCAGTCGAGCTCGCTGCAGCCTTCCGAGAACGCCTGGCCGATGCCGAGCCGGTTCGCCAGCTCGAGGAAGATCTGGTAGTCCGACTTGGACTCGCCGAGCGGCTCGATGCACTTGTGCTGGAGCACGGCGATGCGGTGGTTGACCTGCGTGTAGGCGTGGTGGATGTAGCCGCCGCAGTTCGCCAGCTCGCTGATGTCCCAGCGTTCGAAGTTCGTGCAGGCCGGCAGGATCACGTCCGCGAACTTCGCCTCGCCCTCGAACCAGATCGACTGGTTGACGACGAACTCCAGCTTGTCCGTGCGGTACATCCGGACGTAGCGGTTGGTGTCCGTCATCGTCCCGAAGTGCGACCCGCCGTACTTGTAGTAAAGCTTGACCGGCGCGTGTCCGGGCGACGGGTACTTGAAGCCGAAGAACTGCCCCTCGATCGTGCGCGGGTCCGTCGGGTAGCCCTCGCACGTGCCCTCTGTGATCGCCTCGGGGATCTTGAGCCGCGGGATCACCTGCTGGACCGTGTTCATCGACGGCGCCATCGGCATCCGCTGGTACATGTTGATCGCGGCCGCCGTGCCCGCGAGGTCGCCGGAGAGCCCGCCCTCGGAGTAGCCCGGGAAGAAGAAGCGCGTGTCCACGGGCGTGCCCTGCTGCAGGCAGCCCATGTTGACGCCCGGCTTGCCGAGCCCCTGCATGGCCATCAGGCAGACCATGCCGCGCGCCCAGTCGATGCCGTTCGCGGCGCGGCACGCCCCGCCGAAGCCGATGATCCCGCCGGCGGCGAGGTACGTCTTCTTCTTGCCCCACTCGCGCGCGAGCGCGCGGACGTCCTTCGCGGGGACGCCCGTCTCCCCTTCCTGCCACTCGGGCGTCTTCGGGACGCCGTCCTCCTTGCCGAGGACGTAGTCGTGCCACGTCTCGAATCCGACGGTCTTCTCGGCGACGTACGACTTGTCGTACAGCCCCTCGGTCATCCAGACATAGGCGATCGCGAGCACCATGGCGCTGTCGGTGCCGGGCCGGGGCGCCAGCCACTTGCCGCCGAAGAGCGCGGCGGTGTGGTTGTAGAACGGGTCGATGTGGACGAGCGTGATGCCGAGCTCGTTCAGCCAGCGGCGCCGGATGGTGCCGTCGTGCGCGCCGTAGACGCCGCTCGTCGCCTCGGGGTCGCTCGACCAGAAGACCACCATCTCGCAGTTCTGCAGCAGGTCCTCGACGGTGTTGTAGGTCTCGCCGCCGCCGTTGCGCGCGCTCTGGCCCCAGTGGTGCGCCGCGCCCCAGTACCAGCCTTCCCAGCTGTCGGGGTTGTGGGCGACCGGGGTCCAGCCGACGTTGTTGAAGAAGCGTAGGCGGGCCGAGAGCCAGTAGCCGAGCGCGCCCCAGGTGTGGTGCGAGCCGCTGCCGTTGAGGATCGCGCCGGGGCCGTATTCCTGCTTGACGCGCCGGATCTCGGAGGCGACGAGGTCGAGCGCCTCGTCCCAGCTGATCCGGACGTAGCCCGAGACGCCGCGGTTCTGCGGGTTCCGCTCGCCGTTCGGGTCGAAGTCCACCCGCTTCATCGGGTAGAGCAGCCGGTCCGGGGAGTAGATCAGCGACTTCCAGGCGAGCGTGTGCGCGTCCACGGTGCCGCGGCGGGGCGGCGTGAACTTCTTGCCGCGCGCCTCGATCGTCCAGGCCGGGGCGTCCGTCTCGTCCAGCTCGACGGGCGTGATGCGCAGGATCCTGCCGTCTTTGACGTAGACGAACACGGCGCCGCCGTTCGTGTTGCTCGTGTAGCGGCGGACGCCCTCGCCGACGTCGACGCCGTACTCGGTCCCGGCGGTCAGGATCATGTTCAGGGTCTGCGAGAACCAGACGACCAGGTCGTCCTTGCCGCGCGTCTCGACCTGGAAGTTCTTGGCGGCGCCGACGAAGTCGAGCTGGTTGCGCTTCGGCTTGAGCAGGCGCACGGCCGTGGCGGCCGTCTCGAAGACCAGCGTGACGTCGGCGTCCGCGCGCAGCCCGCGGCGGGAGGACACGCGCCCGCCGCGCAGGATGAAGTGCCGGCCGCGGGTGCCGTCGCGCAGCGCGATCTGCGCGACGATGTCCCGCTCGGCCACGCGCGCGGCGAAGGCGGGGTGCTTGCGCGCGGCGCGCTTCATCAGCACGCCCAGGCCCCACAGCGCGACGTCGAAGCGGGTCGTCTCGAGCGCCATCTGTCGATTCTCCATGCGGCGGTCTGTCGTGTAGGCGCGGTGCCTCGCGCGCGCAGCGCGCGATGGCCCGCCCGGCTTCTCAGAACCCGGCGTACCGCCCGGGCCGGTGGTTCACGGCCAGCGTGATGTTGACGGCCACGGCGCCCAGCAGGCCGATCCCGATCAGCGGGAGCGGCACGTAGCGCGTCGCGCAGACCATCACGAGCACGTCGAACCCCATCTGCACGTAGCCCGCGCGCCAGCCCCAGCGGTCCTGCAGGAACGCGGCGAGCACGGTGATCCCGCCGAAGCTCGCGCCGTGGCGGAACAGGATCATCATCGCGACGCCCGCGAGCAGGCCCCCGACGACGGCGGCCACCGCGGGTTGCACGCGATCGAGCGCGATCACGCGCGGCGCGAGCTCCGAGAACAGCGCGAGCAGGCCGACCGCCGCGAAGGTCTTCAGGGTGAAGCGGCGGCCCATCTTGCGGAAGGAGAAGTAGTAGAAGGGCAGGTTGACGAGGAAGTAGACGCGGCCGAACGGCAGGCCCGTCGCGTAGTTCACGAGGAACGCGATCCCCGACGTGCCGCCCGGGACGAGGTGCCCCTGCGCGAGCAGCACGACGCCGAGGGTCATCAGCAGCGACGCCGACACGAGGGCCTGGGCGTCCTCCCAGGCCGCGTGGCGCAGGTCGTCCACCGGGATCACCGCCACCGCGCGCTTCCCTCCGCTCGGCTTCGAGCTCGCTGACCCGCATAGCAGTACAGCTGTATCGTATTGCAGGATGGTATCGCGGGTCAACCAAGTGCGGCCCAGCGCAGCGTCAGGCCGTCGTCTTCTGGACGCCGATCCTCCCGGCGCGGAAGGCGCGGTTGTACTTCATGCACATCTTGTCCCGGGCGAGCAGCGCCTCGGTGGCGAAGAGCGTCTCGATCAGGCCGCGGTCCATCGGGTCCATGATCGCGGAGTCGAGGCCCGCCTCGCGCATCAGCGTCAGGAACGCGCGGTTGATCAGCGCGCGCGCCGGCATCCCGAACGAGATGTTGGACAGGCCGCAGGTGAAGTGGACCTGCGGGAATTCCTGGTGCGTGCGCCGGATCGTCTCGCACGCGATCAGCGCACCGCGGTTGTCGGTCGCGACCGCGACGGCGAGCGGGTCGACGTAGACGAGGTCGTCCGGCACGCCCGCCTTGCGCGTCTCGGCGATCAGTTGGCGCACGACGCCCATCCGCGTGTCCACGTCCTTCGGGATCCCGTTGCCGTCGATGCAGAGCGCGATGACCTTCGCCTTGTGCTCGGCGACGAGCGGAAGGACGTGCGCCAGCCGGTCCTCCTCGCCCGAGATCGAGTTGATGATCGGGACCTGCTTCACTTCCTTGACGGCCAGGGCGAGCGCCTTCGGGTTCGGGCTGTCGAGGCAAAGCGGCTTGTCCACGACCTCCTGCACCGTCTGCACCAGCCAGACAAGGTCGTCGAAGTCGCGGTCCGGGCCGGTGCCGGCATTGACGTCGAGGACGTCGGCGCCCGCCTCGACCTGGTCCTGCGCGAGCTTCTTGATGAACTCGGCGTCGCGCTCGAGGACGGCCTTGCCGACGGCCTTGCGGGTACCGTTGATCTTCTCGCCGATGATCAGCATTGCTGGGGCTCCTTGGGCGGCGCGGCGGCGCGCACGGGCTCGGGGGCGGTGGGCTTGGGTCCGGCGGGGGTCTGGCCAGCGGAGGAAGGGGCCGGTTCGGCGGCGGCGACCGGCTCGATGCCGAGCCGCGCGGCGCTGTGGTCGCGACCGAGATAGTAGTTGATCCAGGACGACGTCCCGGCGAGTTCCTCGTCGCACGGCGGGACGTGGTACGCGCCGAGCGTGTCCTCGGCGCCGTGGCTGTGCAGCCGCTCGTAGACGCGAACGTAGAAGCAGCGCCTCTCGCCCGGGAACGACTCGCACCACCCGTCGCGGCTGCCGCCGCACGGGCCGTTGCGCTGGTTCTTCGCGCACTCGGCCATCGGGCAGAGGTAGGCCGTGTCGGCCAGGGCGCAGTCGCCGCACTCCTGGCAGTGGTTCGTCGCGCCCTTGGCGAGGTGCTCGAACGCGGTGAACGGCCGCTCCAGCGGCGAGCCGTCGATTGCCTTCGACAGCGCGCGCAGCGGGCGGAAGAGCGCGCCCCTGGGGTCGAACGCCGCCGCGTGCACCGCGCGCATGGCGCCGTACGCGAGGCCGCCGCGGCCGCGCGAGGACACCCGGCTCACCGGCAGGTCGCTGTTCAGCCCGCTCGCGGGGTCACGCTCGAACGCGTACCAGCCGTCCGGCTGCGGGAAGTCGAATTCCGTGACCAGCTCGGGCCACGTCGGCGCCAGCTCCTCGCCGCGCTGCACGATGCAGACGACGTCGTCGTACGTGACGCCGTGTCCGCCGATGTGCGTTCCCGCGAAGCCGAGGCCCTTGAGGACCGCGTACAGCTTCGCCGCGCGCTCGAGCCGCGCGGCCTTGCCCTTGTCCCTGGCGGTGGCCTCGACCGTGAGCGCCTGCAGCAGCTTGTCGGTGACGACGCAGCCCGGCAGGGCGCCGCGGTGCATCGTCTTCGCCGCGCCGAGCGACAGGACGTAGATGTTGCCGAGGACCGGGACGTGGCCGTAGCCGAGCGTCCGCGTCATCAGCAGCAGCTCGTCGAACTTGCGCGCGTCGAAGCCCAGCTGCGCGACGATGAAGCGCGCGCCGGACTCGAGCTTCTTGCGCAGCTTGTAGTACTGCCCCATCTGCTCGGCCTCGACGGCCTTGAACGGCGAGCAGGCCGCGCCGGCGACGAAGTGCGCGGGCGCGAGACGCGTGGTCCCCTTGGGGCCCGGCACCTCGAGGCCGCGGTTCATCGCGGTGACGAGGTCCAGCACCATCGTGGGGTCGAGGTCGAACACGGGCCTGGCCTGGCCGGCGAAGCCGCCCTTCGGGTAGTCGCCGGTCATCACCAGCAGGTTGCGGACGTGCGCCCGCTCGAGGCCGTGGAGCAGGCTCTCCATCTGGTTCCGGTTCTTGTCCTTGCAGGTGAAGTGGACGAGCGGCTCGATTCCCAGCCGGACGATCTCGACGCCGAGCATCTCGGCCGAGAGCGCCGGGCCGCCGCCGGGGTTGTCCGTGATGCTGACGGCGTGGACCTTGCCGCCGGCCGCGGCCTGCTCCGCCATGCGGATCGCGGCGTCCTGCGCGGCCTCGACGGCGCCGCGCCCCGGGACGATCTCCCACGTCACGGTGAACGTGGACCGGTCCGCGAGGGCGCGTTCGAACGTCCCGAGGTGATCCACGACCGGCTCCCGTGAGGCGCCCGCCCGGGGTGGGCCCGGCCGGGGCGTCTCCGACGCATATCATATGATGATATGCCCAAATAGACCACCGGCAGGACGGGCGGGCCCGGCCCCCGCTTCAGAGGGCGGTGCGCGCGAGGAAGGTCTTCTGGAAGTCGGGGCGGGACGCCAGCTCGAGGTACTGAACCTGGCGGGCGAGCGTCTCCCCGCGCTCCCGCGCGACGCGGCACGCGAGCATGCGGCGCACGCCCGCGGCCGCCGAGTTGCCCACCTGCCGGACGCGCGCGACGTCGATCGGCGGCAGCATGCCGATGGTGACCAGGTCGTCGATCGCCACGAACCGCCCGAACGCACCCGCGACGACGACGTGGTCGAGATCCGCCGCGGTCATGCCGTCGCCGGCCAGGAGCAGGTCCACCCCGGCGCGGATCGCCGCCTTGGCCAGCTGCACCGCCCGGACGTCGTCCTGCGTGAACACGAGCGGCCGCCCCGACCCGGTCGCGTCGTCCGAGAGCAGGAACTCCCGCTCTCCTCCGCGCTCGCGGACGCGAGCGTGGGAACGCTGCAGCGCCCCGCGGCCGTTGGCCGCGCCGCATCGACGCAGCTCCGCCAGCAGCGAGACCACGCCCGACCCGCAGATCCCGACCGGGTCGGCGCCCTCGATCGTCTGCAGGGCGACGCCGCCTCCCTCCACGCGCACGCGCTCCACGGCGCCGCGGGCGGCGCGCATGCCGCAGGTGAGCGTCCAGCCCTCGAACGCGGGGCCCGAGGCGCACGAGACGGCCGTGATCCGCCCGCCGTTGACGAGCGAGATCTCGGTGTTGGTGCCGATGTCGACCAGGAGGAAGCGGCCCGGAGGCGGGTCGGCCAGCACCTCGAGCAGGGCGGCCACGTGGTCGCTGCCGATGAAGCCCGCGATATCGGGCCCGACGTACAGCCGCGCCCGCGGCGCCGCGCGCAGCCCGATCGCGGCCGCCTCGACGTCGGCGGCGCCCGAGGCGAACGGGCGGTACGGCGCGTGCGCCAGCGGCTCGATCGGGTACCCCAGGAGCAGGTGCTGCATCACCGTGTTGCCGACGACGCCGAGGTGGCCGATGCGGTCGACGGCGCCGTTCGTGACGTCGCGCGCGATCTCGTTGATCGCGTCGACGACGGCACGCTGCATCTCGAACGCGCGTCCGCCGTCGGCGAGCACCTGGGCCATGCGGCTGACGATGTCGGCGCCGAAGATCCCCTGCGGGTTCTCCTTCGCCGCCGTGGCCAGGACCGCCCCCGTCGGCAGGTGGACCAGCGCCGCGGCCAGGTTCGTCGTGCCGAGGTCGACGGCGAGGCCCAGCGGCACGTCGCCGGGAGCGTGGACCGGCTCCACGACCGGGACGGCGTCGCCGCCCCCCTCCTGCCCGCGGACGACGGCGGCGGCGAGGGTCCGGACCGGGACGTGCACGGTGCAGGGGCCCCGGAGGATGGTGTGACAGGCGAGCCGCCAGCCTGCCGCGAGTTCCTGGGCGTCGAAGGCGTTCTCGTCGCCGGCGTGGGGCGGCGGGACCGCGCCCTCGACACGGACCGCGCACGAGCGGCAGTGCCCCTCCGCGCCGCAGGCCGACACGATGCGGACGCCGTGGCGCCGCGCGGCCTCGATCAGGGTCTCCCCGGGTCGCGCGACCGCCCGGCGCCCGAGCGGCTCGAAGACGATGACGGGACCGTCCCGCATCTCCGTACTTTACGCGATCACGCGATTACGCGATCAGCGCGGCCACGCGCTGCTCCTCGTTGTACTGGGTGAGCGTCGCGAAGAACGCGTCGACGTTGTCGAGCGGCGTGCCCGGCGGGATGTCGCACCCGGAGGACAGCACGAAGTTGCGGTAGGGCTCCATCTCGCGCAGCAGTTGCCAGACGTTGTCGGACATCGAGTCCGGCGTGCCGATCCGGAACGCCGCCGACGGGCTCACGTTGCCCAGGACCAGCCGGTCCGGCGGGACCTGCGGCATCACGTCCGTCATGGCGACCGCGTTCCCGATGTGCAGCGCGGCGGCGCCGGTCGACAGCATCGACGGGATCAGCGGCACGACGTTGCCGCAGTTGTGCAGGACCACCATGAACGACTCGTCCTGCGCGGCGTCCACGATCCGCGCGACGTAGCGGGAGGAGAACTCGTCGCACTGCTTCGGGGACAGCAGGCCCGCGACCGGCTCGGCGATCACGATGCCGTTCGCGCCCACGTCCCGGAACGCCCGCGCGTAGGCGATCAGGAAGCTCGTGGCCTTCTCCAGGACGGCGTGCACGAAGTCCGGGTTCCTGCGCATCGCCAGCATCAGAGGGGTCATCTCGACGAGCCGGCTGGCGAGCGACAGCGGGCCGATCTCCCCGCCGAAGACGACGCGGTCGGTCGTGTTCTCGGCCGCCAGCCTGGCGGCGCGGAGGTACGCGCCGGTGCGGGCCGCGCCGACCGCCGGCACCGCGAGCGCCCTGGTTTCGTCGAGGTCATGCACCAGGGCGCCGGTGACCGTCGGGACCTCCGTGTCGCTGAACTTCACGGGGCTGCCGAAGGCCTCGGCCTCGGCGGACAGGTCCATGACGGTCAGCGCGGCGGCGGTCCGATAGCGTTCCGCGAGCGCGCGGATGCACCGGAACTGGGCGTCGCCGTCGGTCACGAGCGCCCGCAGGGTCTCGCCTGCGAGGGAAAGCCCGGGGTAGCTCATGACGGGAATGGCATGCACGGCGTCGTCGAAGAGGATGCGGCGTGCCCAGCGCTTCATGTTGACGATCATGCTCGAACGTCCTTGTCGTGGATTGTGGCGTGTTCCCCGAGAGTGGGTCCGTGCTGCCGCATGCGGCACGGGGTTCAGAGGGCCAGGTGGCCCGGGCAGTGGTCGTGGAGCATGGCGAGAACCGACGCGCGTACGTCGGCGGGCTGGGCGTTGTAGAGGATCGCGGTCACGCCGATGCTGCAGCCGCGCACGCGGGTGGTCGGGTTCGCCGCCTTGGCCTGGAGAGTCGCCGATCCACCGGTGCTGGCGACCCACCAGGATGCGCCGTCCTGCCCTTCCGCGTAGAGCTTGATGTGGCCGACGAGCTGGCCCCGGGACCGGGACCGGTCGGCGAGCCGGGTGACGAACTCCGAGAGCCACCCGCCGATCTCCTCGCCGGAGACGGCGTGGGTGAAGCCGAAGTCGAGGGAGTCCGAGTAGACCACCGGCGTTTCGCCCTCGTCCGCCATGAGCCCCGGGAGCTGTCCCATCGCCGTTCTCCTTTCTATCTCTGATCTTATCATATGATGATTCACCCTGCTGCGCAAGGGGGACGGGGCAGCCCGAGGGGTGCGCGCCGCCCGGCCCTCGCCTCCGTGTTCGGGTCCGGGCTCAGACGATCGACATCGCGGCGGTGTAGCCCTGCTGGACGGCCTCGCCGACGCGGGCGGGCTTCACGCAGTCGCCGATCTCGAACACCGGGATCGCGCCCGCCCCCTCGCGCAGCGCCGCGGCCTCCGCCGAGCGGGCCCGGTAGCCGAGCGCCAGCACGACCGTGTCGGCCGAGAGGTAGAGTTCCCTCCCCTGGCTCTCGCGCACGAGCGCGCCGCCCTCCCGGACCTCGAGGCACGTGGTGCCCACGTACGACCGGATCCCGACCTCGGCCATGTGGTCGAGCAACGCCGTGCGGTGGATCCCGATGTTGCCGGCGACGAGACGCTCAGCCATCTCGACGACCGTCACCTCGCGCCCGCGCGCGCGCAGTTCGAGCCCGACCTCGCACCCGACGAGCCCGCCGCCCAGCATCAGGACGCGGCGGCCGACGCGCGGGTCCGGCAGGAAGTACGTGTCGAACGCGGGGACCGCACGCTCGATGCCGGGAATGGCGGGGGCCGCCGGCTCGGCGCCGAGCGCGAGGATCAGCGCCTCCGGCGCGATCTCGCGGACGACGGCCGGCGTGACGTCAGTGTTCAGGCGCACCTCGATGGGGCGCTTCCCGACCTCGCGGACGAGCAGTTCCTTGAACCGGAAGAGGTCCCGCTTGTACACGTCGCGGTCCGTCAGGCGCAGCGTCCCGCCCAGCCGGTCCGCGCGGTCCGCGAGGATCACGCGGTGCCCCCGGTCGCACGCGTCGATCGCGGCCTGCATCCCGCCCGGTCCGCCGCCGACGATCAGCACGCGGCGCGACCTCCCCGGCCGCGGCATGTCCTCCGGAAGGACCTTGTGGTGCGAGAACGAGTTGACGTTGTACGGGTTGATCGTGCACGACCCCAGCGGCGGGTAGACGCGCCCGGGCGGGTCGGTCTCGTGCTCGCCCGTCGGCCCCGGGTAGCAGACGCAGCAGCGCAGGCACTCGCGGATCTCGTCGCCCCTGCCCGCCATCGCCTTGTTGCCGAACTCGGGGTCCGCGATCATCTGCCGGCCCATCGAGACGAGGTCTGCCTTCCCCTCCGCGATCACGCGCTCGGCGTCGTCCGCGTTGGTGATGCCGCCGACGACCGCCACGGGGATGCCGACGGCCTTCTTCACGGCGGCGGCGAAGTCCGCGTTCAGCGCGTGCGGCCGGAAGATCGTCGAGAACTCGTTCGTCCGCGCCGGGCTGTAGTAGTGGCCGGCGGAGACGTGGATCAGGTCCACGAGACCGGTCCCCTCGAGGAGCCGGCAGAGCCCGACGGTGTCCTCGAGCGTGATGCCCCCGGGCAGGTTCTCCTGGCCGCTGAGCCGGATCTCGACCAGGAAGTCCCTGCCGCAGCGCTCGCGGATCGCCCGCAGGATCGCGAGCGGGAACCGGGCGCGGTTCTCGATCGACCCGCCGTATTCGTCGGTCCGCCTGTTGTTCCGCGGCGACAGGAACTGGCCGATCATCCAGCCGTGGCCGCAGTGGACGAAGACGCCGTCGAAGCCCGCGGCCTGCATGTACGCGGCCGCCTCGGCGAAGTCGTCCTGCACCTTCTTCATCGTCGTCGCGTCGAACGCGCGCACCGGGGTGCCGTCGGGCTTCGTGTAGGCCACCGGGCCGAGCGGCCGGATGCCGTCCGGGAGCAGCGGCTTCTCGATCCCGAAGTGGCTCAGCTCCGCGATCGCGACCGCCCCGTGCCTCTTGATGATGTCCGCGTTGCGCCGGAAGATCGCGAACGCGGGCGCAGCGAAGTCCCTGTAGTCGACCTTGATTTCGATGTACTTGCCGCGCCCGGCGACGATCGGGCGCAGCGTGTCGTCGAAGTTGACCGGGATCTCGCCGTTGACGACGGCGGCACAGCCGCCCCTGGCGCGGTCCTCCTGCATCCGCAGGATGCGCTCGGTCAGGAACGGCACCAGCGCCAGCGACGAGAAGATCGTCGGCGCCGCCTCGATGCGGTTGCGGTAGGTGTGCTTCCCGATCTTGATCGGGCTCGTCAGGTGCGGGTAGGGGGTCACGCCCGTGTCCTCGACCAGCGGTTCACGCGACGGCGGCGGCGAGCATCGCCTCGATGTTCTCGACCTTGGAGTTCGGCGGGGCGGTGCAGGCCGGGGCGAGGATGAACCCGTCGCCCATGTCCTCGATCAGCTTTCGGCTGTAGGCGTAGACCTCGTCCGGGGTGCCGAACGCGAGCATCGGGGACGGCACGTCCCCCTTGATCGCCACGCGGCTGCCGCAGACCTCCTTGATCTTGTAGATGTCGGTCGAGTGCTCGGACGCGTAGAGGACGGTCCCCTTCTCGAACTCGTTGAAGTATGAGAGGTCGCGTTCCCAGTTCCCCTCGAGGTGCATGTTGACGACCACGCCCTCGGCGATGATCGCGTCGCAGAGCTGCTTGAAGTACGGCCAGCAGAAACGCTCCCAGAAGCGCGGCGACAGGAACTCGGACGAGCCGCGGCCACAGCCGATGAACACCGTGAGCGGCTTCACGGGGACCGACCGCAGGACGGTCCGGATCTCGTCGAGGAAGTCGGGCATCATCGCGTCCATCGCCGCCTGCACGCGGTCCGGCACCTTGAACAGGTCGCGCATGAACTTGGTCATGCTGCGGCCGCCCGCGAGTGGCTCGATCGGCGGTCCCGGCGTCAGCGGCAGCGTGAACACCGGCCGTCCCTGGGCCAGGTTCAGCTTGGTGCCGTGCATCCCGCTGCCGATCATCTTCGGGAAGTACTCGCCGACGTCGAAGCCGAGCCGTTCCTCGCAGTAGCGCGGGAAGAACGCCTTCCAGCCGATGTTGGCGATCGTGTCGTAGTCCTCGATCGTCAGGCGCTCCTGCTCGTCGACCATGTACGGGCGGCCTTCCGGCAGGTCGCGCCCGGCGATCAGCATCTTGCTCAGCGTGATCGCGGCCACGAAGTCCGGGACGCAGTTCGCCATCTCGGGCGCGTCGAAGGTCGGCAGCCGGTTGTACGACTCGCAGATCACGTCGGCCGAGTAGAACGGGTCCGCGCAGAACCGGGAGAGGCTCGCCCCGACGTGCACGGCGTTGAACTGCTCCGCCTGCGCGATCACGGGCGTGCGATCGGGCTTCCGGTGGGCGAGGGCGGCCTTGAGGCGGCCGATGCGCTGCCCGAACAGGGCGGCGGTCTCGGGGTTCGGGAACGGGCTCGGTGGGCCCTGCGGGCCCGGCTGGCCGTGGGGTCCGTGCGGATTCTGCGGTTCCATGTCAGTTGTCCTTCGCGGCGGCGATCACCGCTTCGATGTTCTCGACCTTCGCGTTCGGCGGGATGGAGCAGCCGGTCGACAGGATCAGGCCGGGGCCGATGTCGCGGATCAGCTTGGTGCAGTACGCGTAGATCTCGTCCGGGTTGCCGAGCACGAGGCGCTGCGAGGGGACGTCCCCCTTGATGCAGACGCGGTCGCCGAGGACTTCCTTGACCTTGTAGATGTCCGTGCCGCCGTCGCTCTCGAAGACGATCCCGCCCTTCGGGAAGTCGCGGAAGTAGTGCAGGTCCCGCTCCCAGTTGCCGTCGCAGTGGAGGTTGCAGACGGCGCCCTCCTCGATCACGGCGTCCGCCATGGCCTTGACGTAGCGCCAGACGAAGCGCTCCCAGAGCCTCGGGCGGAAGAACTCCGAGGCCCCGCGCGCCGGCGACACGAAGCAGACGATCGGCCTCAGCTGGCGGATCTGCGCGCGGAAGGCAGGCAGGGACTCCTCGAGGGCGACGTCGATCGCGGCCTGCACCTTGTCCGGGATCCGGTACAGGTCCCTCATGAAGGCGGCCATCGAGCGCCCGCCGCCGAAGTACTCGTTGACGCTCGTCGCGACGGCCTTGGAGTAGACGACGTAGCCCGCCTCCTCGAAGTTGCGGACGGCCTCGTCGCGATACGCCAGCTGCCGCAGGGCGTCGTCGAGGTCGAAGCCCAGCCGCTCCTTCAGGAAGCCCGGGAAGAAGGCGTTCCAGCCCTTCGCGATGATCGTGTCGTAGTCCGCCGGCGTCATCGCCTCGGTCTCGTGGATCATCCAGAGCTGGTCCGGCGGGAGTTCGCGGCCCGGCAGCTTGATCGCCGACCCGATGATCATCGGGAAGAACGGCGCCTCGGAGAACGCCGTGTTGAAGCCGTCGCAGTCGAGGCGCCTGATCGAGTCCAGCATGACCCGGTGCGAGGCCTGCACGCTCTCGCAGAACCTCGCGAGGGAAACGCCCATGTGGACGGCGCTGAAGGAGTTCGACTGCAGGATGACCGGCGTGCGGTCGGCCCTCTCGAGCGCGAGCGCCTTCCTGAGGCGGGTCACGCGACGTTCCAGCTGCTGCTGCGGGGTCCCGGTCACGCCGCCTCCGCTCACGCCTCCCGTCACGCCGCCTCCGTTCACGCCGCCTCCGGTTCGGGGACCCACCCGGCCACGAGCGGCCAGAGGTGCTCCGGGACGCCCTCGTGCGCGCACAGGAGGTGCACCGCCGCGGCGGCGTTCAGGGCGGCCACCGACCGCGTGACGCCGTCGAGTTGCTCCGCGGTGCAGGCGTCGATCTTGTTGACGAGCAGCACGTCGGCTTCCTTGACCTGCTTCTCGACCAGCCCGGGCACCATCTCGACGAGTTCGGGCCAGCGCTCGGCGTCCACGACCGTGATCGTCCGGATCTCGTCGAGGCCGCGGCCGTACGTCCTGACCGCCCCGAGGATCTTCCCGGGGTGCGCGAGCCCGGTCGCCTCGACGATCACCCAGCCCGGCTTCACGGTGTCCGCCAGGTCGTTCAGCATCACCGTGAGGTCGGTGGTCAGCTGGCAGCAGATGCACCCGGCGAACAGCTCGCGGACGTCGTGGCCGCCCGCGCCCAGGATCTTCTGGTCGATCGGGACCTCCCCGACCTCGTTCTCGACGATCACGAGGCGCCGGCGGGGGTCGGTGCCGTCGCCCACGAGGTACCGCGCGAGCGACAGGATCAGGCTCGTCTTGCCCGATCCGAGGAAGCCGGAGAACAGGAGGAGGTTCATGGCCCGGCCGGCGCGCCGAAGATCCGTTCCACGGTGACGGTCTCGCGTGGGCCCACGGAGATGAAGCCGTCGTCCCACGGCCCGGTCATCAGGCGGCACAGCCAGTCGAGGGTCCCGGGCATCTGCGTGTGCTCGAGGTTCAGCGTCGACGCGATCGTGCGTGTCTCCTCGAGGAAGGCCGGCAGCTCGTACGCGCCGGTGTCGATCACGCCGAGGCGCGTGTAGTGCTTCAGCATGGTCGCGTAGATCCGGTCGGCGCGGTCCTTGCCGCGCTTCGCGACGGTCGCCCGGTACTCCGCCCAGACGTTCGCCTCGTGGGTCAGCCAGCCCTTCGTCAGGAAGTACGTCCCGGCCTCGGACTGGATCTGCCGGCGCCGCTCGGTGGACCCGAGCATCAGCGTGATGCAGTCGTCCGCGCGGGGGAAGACGAGGCGGAACGCGCCCGCCGTGAGGCCGACGAGCGCGTTGCCGCAGTAGCCGAACGCGAGCAGCACCTGGTCGACCCCCGCAAGGGCGTCCAGCTCCTGCTGGAGGCGCTCGCGGAGGCGGTCGGGACGGATGTGCAGGCCCGACTCGATCCAGCGCACGGGGTGGGAGGTCCCGGTCCGCCCGCGCGCCAGCTCGACTTCATCCGAGATCGTCTGGCACGCGAGGAGAACCGTTGGCACGGGTCACCCCCGCGCGGCCGCGAACATGGCCTCGATGTTCTCGACCTTCGCGTTCGCCGGCATCGTGCAGGCGGGCGCGAGGATCAGGCCGTTGCCGATGTGATCGATGAGGCCGCGGCAGTACGCGTAGACCTCGTCCGGCGTGCCGAAGGCGAGCATCGGCGACGGCACGTCCCCCTTGATCGCCATCGTGCCGCCGAGGACGTCGTGGATCTTCCTCATGTCGGTCGCGTGGTCGCTGGCGAACACGCAGGTTCCCTTGGGGAAGTCCTTGAAGTAGTCGAGGACGCGCGACCAGTCGGTGTCGAGGTGCAGGTTGACGATGACGCCGGCCTCGATCACCGCCTCGATCGTCCTCTCGAGGTACGGCCAGACGAACCGGTCGAACAGCCTCGGCGACAGGAACTGCGGCGTGCCGCGCGCGCAGCCGACGAACACGCTGAACGGCTTCTGGGGCCCGCTCAGCATCTGCCGGAGCATGCCGAGGTGCTCGGGGGCGGCGGCGTCCATCGCGGCCTGCACGCGGTCCGGCATGCGGAACAGGTCGTTGATCAGCTTCGCCATGCTGCGGCCGCCCGAGAGCGGCTCGAGAGGCGTCGCGGGGCCGATCGCCTGCGTGTACACGGGCATGCCGATCGCGCCGAGCTTCTGGTACGCGTCGCCGACGACCGCGCCGAGCTTCGGGAAGTACTCCGGGAGGTTGAACCCGAGGTGCTCCATGCACCACGGGATCCAGAAGTCGTTCCAGCCGCGCTGCGCCAGCCGGTCGTAGTCCTCGACCGTCAGGCGCTCCGCCTCGTCGATGTTCCAGGCGCTCCCCTCGGGGAGGTCGCGGCCGGCCACCTTCACCTTGCTGAAGTAGACCGTGCCCAGGAAGTCGAGCGTGACCTGGCTCATCTCGCAGGCGTCGAACCCGGGCAGCGCCGCGAACGACTTCGCCGTGATCTCGTTGGCGAAGAACGGGTCCTGCGAGAACTGCGACATGGGCACGCCCATGTGGTTCGCGCAGAACGCGTCGGACCAGCTGATGACCGGCGTGCGATCGGGCTTCTCGAGGGCGATCGCCTTCTTCAGGCGGCCGAGGCGCTCGGCGTGGAGCTGTCCGGGGTCGCTCATGCTCACGCCGCCATGACGTCTTTGCAGTAGTTCACCGCGGCCATCGCGTCCTTGCAGACGGCGTCCGCGCCCATGTACTTGCCCGCGGCCTCGTCCACCGGCCCGCCGCCGACCAGGATCCGCCGGCCGTCCCGCAGGCCCGCCGCCTCGATTGCCTTGATGCACTCCTGCACGTTGGCGAAGCAGGTCGTGAGCAGGCAGGAGATGCCGATGACCTTCGGGTCGTGCTTCCGGATGGCTTCGAGGAAGGTCGCCGTCGGGACGTCGACGCCGATGTCGACGACGTTGAACCCGTTGCTGGACAGCACGGCCGTGACGATGTTCTTGCCGATGTCGTGCACGTCCTGGTAGATCGTGCCGATCAGGAACGTCCCGTACTTCGAGCCGCCGCCCGCGCCGCCGGGGCCGAGCAGCTTGCCGGCCTCCTCGAAGATCGACGCCGACATGATCAGCTCGGAGAGGTAGTACTCCTTCTCCTCGTAGCGCTTCCCCACGATTCCCATGCCGGCCTGCAGGGCCGAGATGATGTCGAGGTTGGCCACGCCGCCGGCCAGGAGCGTCTTGACCTCCGCGATGACGTCGTCTTCGTTCAGGTCGGCCATCGCGTCGATGAGTTTCTGGCTCATGGAATCCGTTCTCCTCAGGGCTCAGGCGACGATGCCGCCGCACTCCTGGTAGATCTGCGGCAGGAAAGAGGCGAGGTTCGCGTACTCGTGGACGTTGTGGGTCGCGAGGCCCTGGACGACGAAGTCCGGGATCCGCACGGAGGTCGGGATGCAGCGCGCGGCCTCGCGGTTGATGACGCGGTAGCCCATCCAGAAGCGGGTCCGGAACTCCACCCCGCCCGGGATTTCGCGGACGATGTGGCACATCACGGCCGGCGCCTTGAAGTTCGGGATTCCCGGCGGCGGGGCGAGCATCTGCGCGGCGCCGTGCCCGCCGGCGAAGGTCATTGTCTTCGGGTCGAACTTGCTCATGTCGAACCCGAAGTCCTCGGGCGTCTTGAACTCGATCGCGATCTTCTCGGCGCAGGGGCCGCCGGTGTTCTCGATCACGTAGTGGGTGATGCCCTGGAACTTGGCCACGGCCGGGCGGTTCGGGTCCAGCACCTTGGCCCGGTCGCGATCCGAGACCGAGATGTCGTAGTGACAGGGCGGGTACCAGATCTTGTAGCGCGTCGGCGCGAGCGAGTGCCAGGCGAACCACCAGTTGATCATGTCGAGCGTGACGCCGGGCATGGGCAGGATGTTCGCGATGAAGCCGGTGCCGTCGGGCATCACGCACCAGCCCGCCTCGCAATCGAGGTAGCCGGGGTTCAGGAGCTCGCTGCGACGCTCGACCGGCAGGGCCTTCGCCGGATCGATCGGCTGCGCCATCTTCGCGACGCGCGCGGGATCCGGCGGCGCCAGTTCGCGGTAGAAGTACTTCGCGTAGGGGAGCGCCTTCTCGTCGGGGCTCAGGTCCTGCTTGGTCACGTCGGGCATGGTGTCCTCCCGGCTCACTTCACGGCTTCGTACAGGGACTCGTAGAACCACTCGTTGCGCGTCGGCTTGACCGGGTAGCGGTCGTACGGCAGCGACTCGGTCCAGACCCTGCAGGCGCCATCCTCGAGCTTGAGGTTGACGAGCGTCCGCCAGTGGGCATCGTCGCGCTGCGGGAAGTCCTCGCGGTAGTGCCACCCGCGCGACTCCTTGCGGGCTTCGGCCGCCGTGAAGTAGACCTGCGCGCACTGCGCCATGTTGCGCAGGTCGTGGCACAGGCCGAGGTCGTGCCAGTCTCCCTGCGGGTTGATCTGCTCGTACTCGTGCAGCACTTCCTCGCAGCGGGCGAGGGACTCGGCGATGCGGCCGGCGCTCTTCCGGACGGAGAAGCGCGGCGGCGAGATCACTTCCTGCAGGCGGAAGATCGACTCGCGCACGTCGGGCCCGCCGGCCGGGCGGCTCATCGGCGCGTAGATCGCCTCCTTGAAGCGGGCCACCTGGTCGGCGTCGATCACCGGCTCGGGCGCTCCCGCGGCGTACTCGGCGAGGGACGTCTCGGCGAGGATCGACGTCACGCCCGCCCACGTGAGGCCGGTCCCGCGGAGCCGGCTCGGGGGCGGCACGGCGCCGGCCCAGGCCGCGCCGGAGCGGTTGACGTCGCCGAGCGCCCACATACCTTCGAGGGTCGTGCGCATCTCGTGGTCCGTGCGGACCGGGCTGCACTCGCCGATGAACAGCGGGATGACCTCGGGGCGCCACTCGTGGTCGGACGTGTACTTCTGCTCGCCTTCCCACAGGCGCAGCCAGAACTTCCTGGCGTTCGGCCGCTGCCAGCGGAAGAGGAAGTCGCCGACCGCGAGCGGGTTCTTGTAGAAGAGTTCGGTCTCCTCGAGGCGGATCGGGCCGCGGCCGTCGCGGACTTCCTTTTCCATCCCGAGCATGATCCCGATGTCGACGTCGGTCTCGTAGTCCGGGCAGTAGCGCTTGGCGATCCACTCGTTCTCGGCGTTGTACAGCGCGTACTGGCTGCCGACGACCGCGGACATGTTGCCGCGCAGGCCGAGGTTGTAGAAGTTCGAGAACTCGGCGTTGCGCATCGTGGCGCCGGCCCGCCACGCGGCGGCGATGCCGTCGCCGCGCCCGCTCGACCACATGTTCGCGACCATCCAGTTGCAGGACCCGGTCGCGTTGACCACGGACTTGGCCTTGAAGATGCGGTACGTGCCGTCGGTGATGTCGAAGCCGACCGCGCCGACGACGCGGTTGCCGTCCGTGAGCAGCTCGACGGTCTGCGTCTTGCTGATGTCACGCACGCCGAGCTTGCGCGCGACCTTGCGCAGCTTCATCAGGATGTCGAGGTCGAACGAGCAGAGCGCCCAGAGGGGCAGCATGTTGGAGCGCGCGAGCGAGCCGTCATCCTCGCGGCCGATCACGACGCCCCAGCGCTCGAGGTGCTGCACCATCGTCAGGCTCGTGTCGCACATCTTGACCAGCAGTTCCTGGTCCTCGAGGTAGTGCCCGTGCTGCTCGCAGTAGTACTCGAGGAACTTCTGCCGGTCGTCGCGGTCTTCCATCGCCCACAGGACGCCCGCGCCCTTGTTCGCCTTCGAGCCGGACCAGCCCGCGGTGCTCTTCTCGACGAGGAGCACGTCGAGGGTCGGGTTCAGCTCCTTGACGCGGTTCGCGACGATGTAGCCCGCGAGGCCGGCGCCGAGGATCAGCACGTCCGCGGCGTGGACCTCACCGAGATTCTCGAGAGTCGACATGTCCGAATCCCTTCCGGCGGCGCCGCGTCAGTCGGTGACGTACGAGAGCGGGTAGAACGACCTCGGGTACGGCTCGGGGATGCGCACGGGGTTGTGCGGGATCACCTTCACCGCGCCGTCCGGGCACGAGAGCTCGCACCAGTTGCAGGTCGCGCACTCCTGCGGGTACTTCACGACGGGCTGCCCTTCTTCCTTGTCCCAGACGATGACGTCGTTGAAGCACGCCTGGTAGCAGCGCTTGCAGCCGTTGCAGAGGCTGTGGTCGATCGTGATCGTGTGCATCTCGTTCGTCCCTCGCGGGCCTTCAGGCCGTTCGCGGGATGCGGCCCCGGCGCTTCCCGGTGCACCACTATACGGTACATCTGTACCGTGGTGCCGATTAAATCATAGTATGATTGACGGCGGGAGTCAACGCGCGGGGGATTCGCCAGGCGGATCGATATAGGTCCGTTCACCCCCGGCGAAATATGGCGCCTGGCGCGTCCGAAGTCATTCGGTCCCGCCCGGAACCGGGCCTCAGGCCTTTCCCAGGGCGGGCAGGAACACCGTCCAGTCGTCGGCGGAGGCCCGCGCCTCGGCCGTGCCCGGCGTCAGCACGGCCGGCAGCGGGGTGCTCTCCCCCGGGGTGACGAAGTCGAACGCCACGCGCTCGACGACGTACATGGAGTGCGAGGCCGCGACGTCGACGCAGTCGGCGTAGCTGCCGAGCAGCGCCGCGCGGACCGCCGGGTCCGTGCCGGCGGCGAGGGCGGCCTCGAGGCTGTCGAACCACAACTCCTCGAGCCCGGCGTACTGGTCCACGCCCCCCTTCTCGAACAGCGTGCCCTTGAACAGCGACGCGTCGAGGCGCAGCTGCGTGTCGGCCACCAGCTTGCGCAGGCCGCGCCCCTTCAGCGTCTCGGCCAGCAGCGGGAGGTGCCGGCCGCACCAGTCCGCCTCGAACGCGTCGAGCGAGCAGCCCGGCTTCGCCTTGAGCGCGTGGATCAGCTTGACGCCGCCCGACCTGAAGTCGTCACGCTGCCAGATCGTCTCTCCCTGCAGCAGGTGCAGCTCCATCTTCGCGTCGCTGAAGGTGTGCGGGTGCATGCGGCCGCGGTAGTCCTCGGAGCGCACGGACGGGCCGATCGAGTCGAGACCGTCGATCCAGTGCTCGGCGAAGCTCTCCCAGTTCTCGGGGTGCTGCGGCAGCAGCCGCGCACCGGCCGGGATCTCGACGTAGGCGAAGTGCTGGACGTAGCGCCGGAAGGTCCGCACCGTCGACGGGTTCGTCAGCATCAGCGCCACGTGGATGACGGACCACTCGTAGTAGAAGCGCTCGGTCGTCAGGTCCGGGCGGTGCTTGCTCGTGATGTTCCACTTGATCATCGGGCGGTCCTCGTGGAAAGGGCGGACCATCCGCTGCGCGGAGGTCCGCCCCTACGGCTTGCCGCGCTCCGCGCGGCCCGGGTGGGGCGGAGCCCCACCACACGTGTGGGGGCCGGGCTGTGCCTGGCCCGGCTCGCGCGGAGCGCGAGTCCCTCGCCGCGCTCCGCGCGGCCCGGGTGGGGCGGAGCCCCACCCCCACACATCTGTTGATCAGACGATCAGCTGGCCCTTCATCTCGGCGTAGACCTCGGGCAGCATCTTGCCGAGGTTCGCGAACTCCTTGACGTTGTGCCGCGCCAGCCCCTGGACGGCCGCCTGCGGGACCGCGATGCCGGGGGGCAGCGTCAGCTCGGGCTTGCCGTTCGACATCCGGTAACCCATCCAGAAGCGCGTCCGATGCTCGATGCCGCCCGGGATGTCGCGGAAGATGTGGCACATCAGCGCCGGCGCCGTGATGCTGTCTTCCTTCTTGTCGACGGACACGGCCCAGCCGAACCCGCCCGCGAACGTCGAGACGTACGGCTGCTTCCAGCGGGACATGTCGAAGCCCATGTCCGCCGGCGACAGGAAGGTGATGTCGATGTTGTCGGGACCGCACTCGCAGTCCTCGACGACGTGGTGCGTCTGGCCCCAGTTCTTCTGCGACATCGGGATGTTGGGGTCGAGGAAGCGCTCGCGCGTCTCGGGGCTGATCGTGATCCCGCAGTGGGCGGGCGGATACCAGATCTTGTAACGCAGGTCCTCGAGCGTGTGCCAGACGAACCACCAGTCGATCATCTCCGCCGTCACGCCCGGGTACTGGTTCTGGCTCGCGATGAAGCCGGCGCCGTTCGGCAGGTTGCACCAGCCGACCTCGACGTCCAGGTAGCCCGGATTCAGCAGGTCGCTGATCTGCTCGGGGAAGATCGCCCTCGAGGCGTCGCAGGGCTCGTCCATCAGCGCGAGCTTCTTCGGGTCGGGCAGGACGGGATCCCTGAAGAACTTTGCGAACGGCCGGGCCCGCTGCTCCGGCGTCAGCGGCGGGAAGGTCGCGAGGTGGTGCGCGAACGTCGCCTGCTCCTTCGCGTTGCGCTGGATGGTCCGCTCGATCGTCTGACTCATTGGTTAGCCTCCGGCATCACGCGCGCGAGCGCGGCAGGTTGCGGTCCCGCACGATCGGGATGGGCCGAGTGTAGAGGAAGAACGACCGCGACCAGTCCGCGAACTTCTTCGGGTACGCGCGCAGCGCCTCGTCGTAGTCGCGGAACGCGAGCACGTGCTCCATGGTGTCCAGGAAGTACGAGACGACCAGGTCGTACACCGGCATGTCGACCATGCCGAAGTGACGCCGCGCCTCGGCGTCGTTGTCGGAGAGGCGGCAGCGCTTGTTCATCACGCAGCGGCGGAGGTTCGCGCGCATGTGCGGCGTCTTCTCCATCGCGGCGTCGTGCGCCTCGCGCCAGTGCTTGTAGTAGTCCTCGCGGAAGACCTCGTCGTCACGCATGACGTAGCGCAGCACCTTCACGGCGCCCACGCCCTCGACGAGTCCGAGTCCGGGGTTGAACGCCGGCTTCGGGGTCGGGACCGGGACTTCTTCCTCCTCCGCCATGAGCACGACGTTGTTCGGCTCGTCGGCGAAGAACTTGCCGTCCTGCGCCGCGGCGGACTGCTGGCCGTCGGGGCTGATGTCGAGCGCCGAGATCATGTCCCGGAAGTTCTCGAAGTACAGCTCGACCACGCAGTCGCGCTCGGCGACCTGCTGGTGCGTGCGGTCCGAGAGCACGCCGAACGCGCCGTCGATCACGTGGTTCTGGATGTAGGAGACGATCTTCGACGGCTCCTCGCGCGCGATCGTCCCGTGGTAGTACTCGATGTACCGGAAGTACTCGGCCTTCGTCAGGCCGGGGCGCTTGCGGGACGCCGCCATCATCTTGATCGGCATGTCTTCTCTCCTGTTGGTGGGCGCCTCCGGCGCCCACCCGGGCGGACCATCGCGCGCTCACGCGCGCGAGGTGCCGCCCCTACACATCTTGTCCCGGGCGGACCATCGCGCGCTTCGTGCGCGAGGTGCCGCCCCTACGGATCGAGGTGCCGCCCCTACGGGTTGGGGCGGTGCCCCGATGCATCGGCTACTTGGCGGTCGTCACCGTGGCGGGCGTGCCGGCGGGCTTCTTCACGACCTTGTGCACCGGCAGCAGGAAGTGGGCGAGCGCCGGCAGCAGGAACAGGGCGCCCACCATGTTCCAGAGGAACATGAAGCCGAGCAGCAGCCCCATGTCGGCCTGGAACTTGATCGGCGAGAAGATCCAGGTCACGACGGCGATCGACAGGGTGAACCCGGTGAGCATCACGACCTTGCCCGTGAAGAGCAGGGCCGCGCGGTACGCGTCGTGGAGCGACAGCCCGTCGCGCATCCGGTTCAGCGTGACGGAGAGGATGTACAGCGCGTAGTCGACGCCGATCCCGACGCCGAGCGCGATGACCGGCAGCGTCGCGACCTTCACGCCCATGCCGAGCGCGGCCATCAGCGCCTCGGCGAGGTACGACGTCACGACCAGCGGCAGCATCGCGACCAGCACCGCGCGCCACGAGCGGAACGTGACGAAGCAGAGGATCGCGACCGCGCCGTACACGAGGTACAGCATGATCCGCCAGGCCTGCTTCACGACGATGTTGGTCGCGGCCTCGATGCCCGCGCTCCCCGCCGCCATCAGGAACTTCACGTCCTCGGTGTCGTTGTCCTTCGCGAACTGCTCGACGTGCGCGACGACGCGGGACAGCGTCTCCGCCTTGTGGTCCTTGAGGAACGCATAGACGGTCAGCAAGTTGCAGCTGTCGTTGTACATCCCGCGCGGCGCGCGTGCCGTGATCAGGTTGAGCATGCTCTGGTTCTGGATCAGCTCGTACCAGCGCGGGTTGGCCTCGTTGAGGCCCATCAGCATGCCGCGGTTGAGGCCGGCCAGGGTCGAGGTGGTCTCGACCCCCTCGATCTGGCGCAGCTCCCACTCCAGCGCGTCGATCTTCATGACGGTGCTGTAGTCGGCGCAAGCCCCGTCCGGGGTCTTGACCATCACGGCGAAGACGTCGCTCGAGGCGCCGTAGGCCGCGTTCATGAACGCGACGTCCTGGTTGTAGCGCGAGGACGGCCGCAGCTCGGGGGCGCCCGGGTCGAGGTCGCCGATCTTGAGTCGGTGCGCGAAGCCGTAGCCGATCAGGAACAGCACGAGGCCGGCGACGACCGTCGGGATCGCCTTCTTGCGGTCGCTGAACGAGGCGATGAAGCTCCAGATCCGCTGCGCGCCCTCGCCCTTCTCGGCGGCCTCGTCGGCCCTCAGGCTGCGGGCGGCCGCCGACGCGCTGACGCCGGCGAAGCTGAGCATGATCGGCAGCAGGATCAGGTTCGTGAAGATCAGCACCGCGACGCCGATGCTGGCGGCGATCGCCAGCTCGCGGATCACGCGGATGTCGAAGACCAGCAGCACGGCGAAGCCGACCGCGTCGGCCAGCAGGGCCGTGAGGCCCGCGAGGAACAGGCGGCGGAACGTGTAGCGCGCGGCGATCAGCTTGTGCGCGCCGCGGCCGACGTCCTGCATGATGCCGTTCATCTTCTGCGCGCCGTGGCTCATCCCGATCGCGAAGACGAGGAACGGGACCAGCAGCGAGTACGGGTCGAGGTCGTAGCCGAGCAGCCGGATCAGGCCCAGCTGCCAGACGACCGCGATCAGCGACGCCAGCACGACGAGCAGCGTGCTGCGCACGCAGCGCGTGTACCAGAAGACGAAGCACATCGCGATCAGGATCGCGACGGCAAAGAAGCCGAGCACGACCTTCAGGCCGGCGATGAGGTCGCCGATGATCTTGGCGAACCCGGTGATGTGGATCGCGACGCCGTCCGACTCGTACTTCTGCCGGATGCGCTCCAGCTCCGCCGAGAACTTCGAGTAGTCGAGCGGCTTGCCGTCCTGGTCCACGGACAGCAGCGGCACGTAGATGATGCTCGACTTGCCGTCCAGCGCGACGATCTGCCCGATCTCGCCGGAACGCATGACGTTGACCTTGAGCAGCTCGAGCATCTGCGGCGAGCCGTCGTAGCCCTCCGGGATGACCGGACCGCCCTCGAGCCCCTCCTCCGTGACGCCCGCCCAGCGCGTCGCCGGCGTCCAGAGGGACTTCATCTGCATCCGGTGCACGCCCGGGATCAGGAAGACCTCGTCGTTGATGCTGGCGAGGGTCTCCATGTACTCCTTCTCGTAGATCGAGCCCTTCTTGTTCTCGACCCCGATCCGGATGGCGTTCCCGAGCCCGAACAGCTCCTCCTGGTACTGGAGGTAGTTCGCGATGTAGGGCTGGCTGGTCGGGATCGTCTTCTCGAAGCTGGCGTTCAGGCGCAGCTTGCTGGCGAAGAACCCGAGCACGACGGTGACGACGACGCAGATCGCCACCACGAGCAGCCGGTTGTTGAAGAGCGAGCGCTCGATGATGTTCCCCGACTTGCGGTCGAACTCCTCGAGGGTCTCGATCCGCTGGGGTTCGCCCGTCGTGACTTTCATCAGTGACCTCCCGCCTGGTTGGCGGCGGCCGCGCCGGGCGCGGGAAGCGGGATCAGGCCCTGGAGGGAGAGGACGAGCAGGCCGCCGTCCTGCCGGGGCAGCAGGTTCGTCAGCGGGGGCAGGGGCGGGATCGGGAGCGGCTGGATCGTGGCGCCGCGGTCCTTCGAGACCCACACCTGGCCCGCGAAGTTGGTCATGAACAGGGTGTCGCCCACGACCTTCGCCGTCGTGATGTTGACCGGTGGCACGCCCTCGACCTTGCGCCAGGTCTTTCCCTCGTCCGCGGTGACGAACGCGTTCCCGCGCAGTCCCGCGATGACGAGGGTGCCGTCCGGGTAGCCGGCGGCGGTGAAGTAGCTGCCGGTGTACGGCGTCGCCACGAGCCTGAAGCTCCGGCCGCCGTCGTCCGACCGCGCGAACAGGCCCTGCTCCCCGGCGAGGTAGAGCTTGCCGTTCAGCGCGCGCATGGCGTACAGGTGGACGGCCTTCGGGTTCTCGACCCGGTCCATCCAGGAGACCCAGGTCCTACCGCCGTCCTCGGTGCGGAAGATCATGTTGTAGGCGCCGACGACGTAGCCGGCGTTCTCGTTCTCGAAGAAGAGGTCCAGGAACGGCTTGTCGGGGCCGTCCGCGACGAGCCGCTCCGCGTCCGCGAGCAGGCGCTGCGCGGCCTCGTCGTCCGGCTTCGCCGCGGCGATCGCCTTGGCCGACTCGAGCGCGAGGTCCGCGGCGCGCTTGCCGTCGAACTGCACGGCCCAGCTCTCGCCGCCGTCCTCGGTCTTGAGCACGACGCCGTAGTGGCCGACCGCCCAACCGGTCCTGTCGTTCACGAAGCGGACCGTCGTCAGCGTGACGCTCACCGGCACCTTCGCCTGGCGCCACGCCTTCCCGCCGTCGTCCGAGAGCAGGACGATGCCCCGCTCGCCGACGACGACGAGGCGGTCGCCCGCGTGCGTCACGTCCAGGAGGACGGAATGCGTCGCGCGGTGCGACACCAGCGCCGGACGCTCGAGGGGGGACACGGCCGCGCCCGCGAGGACGGCGGGGCAGGCGCCGAGGAGCGCTCCCGCGGCACAGAGGGCGGGAATCAGCGGACTCGGGAAGCGTCGCATGGGGAGGGCTCCGGTGGCGCGTTCGCGGGCGCCGGGCTGTGGGGTTCGCAGCGAGACGGCGCCGTGGCCGCCGCGCGGAGGCGGCGGCCACGGGTGGATCGAATCAGCGCACGCCTTCGCCCGCGAGGGCTTCCGGCGTGAACACCGCGTCCTTCTGCGGCGGGACGATCTTGTACTGGACCTTGGACTCGTTGTAGAGGTTCGCGACGTAGCCGGCCCCGGAGAGCAGGTCGTAGTAGCCGAAGGTCAGGCCCGCGGTCGCGGGGACGTCCGACAGCACCATCGGCAGGTACCAGACGCTCTTCCAGAGCTGGTTGTTCGCGTCCCAGCGGTCGCCGAGCACGGCGATGTAGGTGTCCTCGTCGAGGTAGTAGCGGCCCTTCGGGGTCTGGTGGCGCTTCCCCTGGCGGAGCGTCGCCTCGATGACGTAGACGCGGTGCAGCTCCCAGCGGACGTCGTCCGGGTCCAGGAAGTGACCCTTGATCACCTCGGCGTCCTTGGTCGGGACGAGCGTGCGATTGGTGTTGTACGGGATGTACATCTCCTTCTTGCCGATGAGCTTCCAGTCGAACCGGTCGAAGCGGCCGGTGAAGGTCTCGAGCTCGTCGAAGGTCATCACGCCGGCGGTCGCCGGGGTCGGGGTGTCGCAGCAGGACTCGGGGAGCTTGCGGACGCGGCGCTGGCCGGTCAGGTAGACCCAGGACAGCGTCTTGTCGAAGTCGAGGTTCTGGCGGCCGACGATCGCCTCACCCGCGCGGATCGGCGGGCCGGCGTTGACGAGCCGGATGAACCAGTAGCCGCCGTCCCACTTCGGGCCGAGGCTCATGTTGTAGTAGGGCATCTGCTGGTCGGCGTCGCCGACCGTGGACAGCACGCTCTTGCCGGCCGAGGTGAGCAGGTACTGGTTGACCCGGAACTGCCAGGCCACGCCGCGCCAGTACAGGGTGTGGTTCCACATCAGCTCGACGGCGGTCTTGGCGATCGGGAACGGGATGCCGCCGATCGCGCCCTCGAGCTTCTCGCCGTAAGGGGACGACTTGGCCGAGGTCGCGTTCTTGAAGGTGTTGTCGTAGACCCACTGCGGCGCGGTGGCCGTGCGGTGGGTCGGGTACACGTCGATCCGGTAGTCCGGGTACTTCTTCATCATGGCCTTCACGCCGTCGGTGAGCTTGTCGGCGTACTGGTCCATGTTCTTGGCATTGATCGAGAACAGCGGCTTCTCGTCCGCGAACGGATCGGTGCGGCGGCCGTTCGCGATCGTATTGCCCTTGAACCCGCCGTCCCAGGCCGGGATCGTGCCTTCCTTGTTGCCGGCCTTCTCCGCCCCGAAGGGGGTCAGCTCGGACTTCAGCTTCGCGGCCTCGTCCGCCGGCACCGCCGCGAGGACCGGCTGCAGCGCCAGCGCGAGGGCGAGCACGCCGAGGATCAGCGTCTTGTTCGTCTTCACGGGAATCTCCTTGGCTTAGAAGGTGGTCCGCACGGAGAACGAGACGTAGTCCCGGTCCGCGAACGTCTGCTTCATGTTCAGGTGGTTGTCGATGTCGAGGAACGTGCCCGCGTCACCGAGGAAGCCCGCGTACTGGAGCGTGAAGCGCCAGTTCGCGTTGTAGATGCCGGCCAGGCCGATGCTGTAGTCGCCCGTGTCCTCGGCCCAGTTGCCGACGACCGACGAACTGCCGCTGATGTTGTAGCCGATGCCGACGGGAATGGACAGGTCGAAGTTCGGGAAGACCTGGCGGTACATCGGCTCGTAGACCATGCGGAGCGCGTAGGCCGACTTGTCGGTGTTCGGGTCGAGGTACTGCTCGCCCTTGTCGATCGACTTGCGCTGGTTCCACGCGATCTCGCCGAGGAAGCTCGCTTCCTTGGAGATGAACGAGGGACCGAACGACGCGAGCCAGGACAGGTTCGCGTGGTACGAGGAGCCGACCGCGTACTGTGGGTTCTCGTCGTTGTCGCCGACCACGAACGGCGGGACGATCGTCGCCGCGTCGGAGACGAGCGGCGCGTTGTCGCGCATCGAGACTTCGCCGGCCACGTTCCACACGCCGAAGGTGCGGCTGAAGCTGGCGCCGTACGCGTCGATGTTCTCCGGGTACAGGAACTGGTACGTGCCGATCTGGCCGGTCTCGAAGTTCGGGAGCCCGTGCCCCGGCGTGAGGTAGAGCTGGAAGTTCTTGTCGTGGTAGTGCGTGTAGTACACGCCGAAGTCCCAATCGCCGGCGCGGAACTTGAGCTGCGCGCCGTACTGGCCGTTGTCGTCCGCGTCCCAGTCGCCCTGGCGGAAGAAGGCGGGCGGCGCGAGGAACGGTCCGCCCGGCTCGCCGACGATCAGGCGCTCGCCGCCGTCGCCGACGATGTCCAGGAACGAGAAGTACGAGCCCGACGGCGGGAGGCGGTTGGCTTCCCACTCGAGCTGGTAGTAGGCGCCGACCGCGAACTTCGGCGTGAACTGCCACTGCGCCGAGACCTGGTTGACCGGACGGAGGATCTCCTTGAACTGCGCGTTCGGCACGGACAGCAGCTTGAGGATGTCGGTGGGCTGCTGGGTGCCGGCGATGCCGTTGCTGCCGAAGAAGAGGCTTTCACCCCACTGGATCGTGTGGCGGCCGGCGCGGAAGCTGACGGTGCCCTCGCCGACGGCGAACTTGCCGAACACGAACGCGTCGAGCAGCTCGAGCTTCCTGCCCGCGAGGTCCTCGGTGTCCTTGGTGAACTGGGTGTTCGGGACCGAGAACGCGTTGTAGGTGAACGGGGAGTCGTTGTCCGTGTCCTCGAAGTAGACCTGGTCGTACCAGCCCGCCCCGCTGATGCGGAAGCCCCAGCCCTTGTAGACCAGGTCGAATTCCGACAGCAGGTCCAGGCGGTTCTGCATGATCCCCTTCTGGATGTTGCGGTCCCCGTCGTCGTGGTTGATCGTCACCGGCGGGTCGTTCACCAGCGCTTCCGAGGGGTCCTGCAGCCGGTAGCCGAGGCTGTACTTGACGGTGTTGTCCCAGCGGATCTTCAGATCCGGGTTTCCCGTGTTGATGTCGAACGCCAGCGCGGCCGATGCGCACAGCATCAGCGTCAGCACGGCGATCGGCATCGAGCTCTTTACCCGAGTCGGGCGCTCCATCGTGTTCCTCCCTCTACTGCCGTCACCTGGAGGCCCTACAGGTCGCCCGGGCTAACCCCGAGAGGAAGCAGGGCCGGTCTCGTCCCCGTGTCTGTCAGGCACCGCGCCAGCCGCACTGCCGTTCCGAATCGCGGTACAGGTGTATCGTTATGCGGGACACGATAGGCAGGGGCCGGGGGGCTTGTCAAGAGCCCGGAGGCGTGTACAACGCTGTCTGCGACCGGTTTTCGGGGCGGCCGCCGGCCCCCCCGGGAGGGGCGATGTTCAAGGCGGTTTTCGTCGAGGAGAAGGGGCGTCCGGCCCGGGTGGCCGAGCTGGACGAAGGGGCGCTGATGCCCGGCGACGTGACGATTCGCGTCGCCTGGTCGACCCTCAACTACAAAGATGGACTGGCGCTGACGGCGCGCTCCCCCGTCGTCCGGGCTTTCCCGATGATTCCGGGGATCGACCTCGCCGGGACGGTCGAGTCCAGCGCCGACCCCCGGTTCCGGCCCGGCGACGGCGTCGTGCTGAACGGCGCCGGACTGGGCGAGACCCACTTCGGCGGCCTCGCCCAACGCGCCCGCGTCGCGGGGGAGCCCCTCGTCCACATCCCCGCCCCGTTCGGGCCGCGCGAGGCGGCCGCGATCGGGACGGCGGGCTTCACCGCGATGCTCTGCCTGCTGGCGCTCGAGCGGCACGGCCTGCCGCCGGGCGCCGGCGAGGTCCTGGTCACCGGCGCGGCGGGAGGCGTCGGCAGCGTCGCCCTCGCGCTGCTCGCGCGCCGCGGGTACCGGGTCGTGGCGTCCACCGGCCGCACGCACGAGGCGGATTACCTGCGCGAGCTCGGCGCGTCGCGGCTGCTGGACCGCGCGGACCTCGCCGCGCCGGGCAAGCCGCTCGGCCCGGAGCGCTGGGCCGGGGTGATCGACACCGTCGGCAGCACCACGCTCGCCAACGCGTGCGCGCAGACGCGGGCGGACGGCGCGGTCGCGGCGTGCGGCCTGGCCGGCGGGATGGACTTCCCGTCCACCGTGGCGCCGTTCATCCTGCGCGGGGTCACCCTCTACGGGATCTGCAGCGTGAACGCGCCGCGCGCACGACGCGAGGAGGCCTGGGCCCGACTGGCGCAGGACCTCGACCCGGCGACGCTCGGTGCGATGTCGCGCGAGATCGGGCTCGGCGAGACGCTCGCCGTCGCGCCCGAGATCCTGGAAGGCAAGGTCCGCGGCCGCCTCGTCGTCGACGTCAACCGGTAGACCGACGCGCCGAAAGTGTATACACTTTCGGCGGGGCCGGTCTCGCGGACCGGGGCCCGGGAGGACGTTCGCGATGGCAGTTCGGCAGGACAAGGATCGGCCCTGGACCCACATCGACTGGGAGCTCGACGGGGTCACCCCGAAGATGATCGACTGGTTCTGGAGCAACATGGAGAAGGGCTTCGCCCTCTGGCACCCGCTCGAGCACAACGACTTCTACTGGGCGATCAAGCCGGTGGACGGCGACGCGATCGGGTCGATCCACGTGGCCCCGCAGACCTGGGCCGACGGGACGAGGATCGAGCCGCACATCCGCTTCGACGACGTCGCGAGCCTCCCGCCCGACGTCGCGGACCTCGTGGTCTACCGGCACTGCGTCGCGGCCTGCGGCATCGCGCTGTTCGCGAAGGACTACAAGCCCGGGAACCCGGTCGTCGCGTACCGCATCCACCAGTGGGAGGCGACGGACTTCGGCGTCCGCGGCATGTCGTCCGCGGTGCCGATGAAGCCGGACCCGCTCGAGACCGAGCGCGGCCTGGTCTGGGCGAAGCACGCGGCGGAAGAGGTCGGCTACTGGGGCGACTTCCTCCCGGAGCTGTACCGCCTGTTCAGCGTCTGCAAGCTGCCGAACATGAACCCGTTCATGTCGTTCGAGGTGAAGCGCGACGGCACGAAGCTGTCGTACCCCGGGCGGCGGGTGGCGGCGACGACCCCCTGACCGCGCGCGGTTCCGTACCGCGAGCAATTGTATGCAGTTCAAGGGGGCGGACGGCCAGGACGGCCACCCGCCCCCTTCGGCTTCCGGGAGATACTCCGACGCCATGAACGCGTTCTCGTCGTTCCGCCGCGGGTTCCCCGCGGATCCCGGCGCCGTCGTTCTCGAGGACGGGGCCGGGACGGTCTTCACGTACGGGGACCTCGAGCGCGAGACGGCGCGCGTCGCCTCCTTCCTGGCCGGGTTGGGCCTCGCCCCCGGCGACCGCGTCGCGGCGCAGATCGACAAGACGCCGCAGGGGCTGTTCCTGTACCTGGGCTGCCTGCGGGCCGGGTTCTGCTTCCTGCCGCTCAACACGGCGTACCAGCGCGGCGAGATCGCGTACTTCCTGGGCGACGCCGAGCCGCGCGTCGTCGTCTGCCGGCCGGCGTCCTTGCCGCTCTTCGAGGAACTCGTCCGCTCGCCGGGCGGACCATCGCCTGCGGCGAGGTCCGCCCCTACGGGACCAGGGCGTTCCGAGGTCCGGCTGTTCACGCTGGACGAGGAGGGGCGCGGCACGCTCGCCGACGCGATCGCGGCGGCGTCTCCGCGGATCGAGGACGCCGCGTTCGAGGACAGGGACCTCCCCGACGACGCGCTCGCGGTGCTGATCTACACCTCGGGGACGACCGGCCGCTCGAAGGGCGCGATGGTCACCCACGGCAACCTCGCGTCGAACGCCGGCGCGCTGAAGGAGGCGTGGCGCATCACCGCCGGCGACGTGCTGGTCCACGCGCTGCCCATCTTCCACGTCCACGGGCTGTTCGTCGGCATCCACCCGCTGCTGCTCGCGGGCGCGCGGCTGATCTGGCAGCGCCGCTTCGAGCCGGCCGCGGTGCTCGCGGCCCTGCCCCGCGCGACGATGCTGATGGGCGTGCCGACGTTCTACACCCGGCTGCTCGGCGAGCCCGGCCTCACCCGCGACGCGGCCTCCGGCGTGCGCCTCTTCGTCTCCGGCTCCGCGCCGCTGCTGCAGGAGACGTTCGAGGCGTGGCGCGAGCGGACCGGCCACACGATCCTCGAGCGCTACGGCATGTCCGAGGCGGGGATGATCACGTCGAACCCGTACGACGGCGAGCGCCGCGGCGGGACGGTCGGCCTCCCGCTGCCGGGCGTCGGCGTGCGCGTGGTCGACGAGGGCGGACGCGTGCTCGGCCCGGGAGAGACCGGAGGCATTGAGATCCGCGGGCCGAACGTCTTCGCGGGCTACTGGCGCAGGCCCGAGAAGACCCGCGAGGAGTTCAGCGACGACGGCTGGTTCCGCACCGGGGACGTGGGGCGCTTCGACGCCGACGGCTACCTGTCGATCGTCGGACGGGCGAAGGACCTGGTGATCTCCGGCGGATACAACGTCTACCCGAAGGAGGTCGAGCTGGTGCTCGACGCGCTGCCCGGCGTGCTCGAGTCCGCCGTCTTCGGCGTGCCGGATCCCGATTTCGGGGAGGCGGTCACCGCGGTGGTGGTGCTGCGCGCGGGCGCCGCACCGTTCGACGAGGCCGGCGCGATCGCTCACGTCCGGGCGCAGCTGGCGAACTACAAGGTTCCGAAGCGCGTGCACGTGCGGCCCGAGCTGCCGCGCAACGCCATGGGCAAGGTGCAGAAGGCGGCGTTGCGGTCGGCGTTCGCGCCGCCGCCCGGGAAGGCGTGATGCACGGGCCGGTGCTCGCCGTCTGCGGCTGGTCCGGCGCGGGCAAGACGACGCTGCTCGAGGCCGCGCTGCCGCGGCTCGTCGCGCGCGGGCTCGCGGTCGCCGTCGTCAAGCACGACGCGCACGGGCTGGACATCGACCGCCCCGGCAAGGACTCGGACCGCCTGTTCCGCGCGGGAGCCGACGTCGCGCTCGGCGGCCCGGGCGAACACGTCACGCGCACGCACGGCGAGGGCTCGCTCGACGCCGTCGTGCGGCGCGCGCTCGAGGCGCACGACGTCGTCCTCGTCGAGGGTCACAAGGCGACCCCGTTGCCGAAGCTCTGGCTCGCATCGGAGGACGGTGCGGGGCCGCCGCCCGACGTCGCGAGCGTGCTCGAGGTGCTGGCACGCGACGGGCTCCGGCCAGGGCGGTTCGAGGCGTTCGTGGACGAGTGGCTGCCCGGCGCGTGGACTTCCGTGCCGGCCCTCGGGGCGGTGCTGTTCGGAGGGAGGAGCTCGCGCATGGGCTCGCCGAAGCAGCTCCTCGCCGACGCCGGCGCGAGCTTCGCGGAGCGCGTGCACGGCGCGCTCGCGGCGCGCCTGGCGCCCGTCGTGTTCCTCGGGTCCGGCGCGCTGCCCGCGGCCCTCGCCCCGGACGCGCGCGTCGCGGATCCTCCGGGCGCGCAGGGCCCGCTGGCGGGTGTGATCGCGGCGCTGCGTTGGGCCCCGGGGCACGCGGTCGTCGTCGCCGCGTGCGACCAGCCGCGCTTCGCGCCCGAGGCCGTGGACTGGCTGCTGGCCCAGCGCCGCCCCGGCACGTGGGCCGTGCTGCCGCGGCGCGCGGGCCCCGCGGACGGCGCCGTCGAGCCGCTCGGCGCCCTGTACGAGCCGCAGGCCCGCGCGCTGCTCGAGCCGCTGCTCGCCGCCGGCGGGCGCGGGCCGCGCGCGATCGCGGGTCACCCGAAGGTCGCGCACCCGCTGATCCCGGAGGCGCTCGCGTCCTGCTGGACGAGCATCGACACGCCGGACGACCTCGCCCGGCTGGGGGACCCGTGCTGACCCTCGACGACGCGCGCGACCTGCTGCGCCGGCACGCGGCGCCGCTCGCGCCCGCGGTGCTCGACCTCGAGACCGCAGGCGGCTGCCGGCTCGCGCGACCCGTCGTCGCGGACCTGCCGCTGCCGCTCTCGGACGTCTCGGCGATGGACGGCTACGCCGTGCGCGCGATCGATCTCGCCGGCGGCGCGCCGCTGCCGGTCGCGGCGGAGATCCCGGCGGGCGCCGCGCCCGCGCCGCTCGCGCCGGGGAGCGCGGCGCGCATCTTCACCGGCGCGCCGCTGCCCGCCGGCGCCGACACGGTCGTCCCGCAGGAGGACGCGGCGCTCGACGCGGCCGCCCGGACCGTCCGGCTGGACACCCACGAGCGCGGGAGCCACGTCCGCCACCAGGGGGAGCTGTTCGCCGCGGGCGCGACGCTGATGGGCGCCGGCGAGCTGCTGACGGCGCCGCGTGTCGCGCTCGCGGCCGCCGCGGGAGCGGCCCGCGTGGGGATCGTCCCGCGGCCGCGGGTCGCGGTCGTGCTCAGCGGCAGCGAACTCGTCGACGCGGACGCGACGCCGCGCGCCGGGCAGCTGCGGGACAGCAACGGCCCGCTGCTCGCGGGCCTGGTCCGCGCGTTCCGCCTCGTCCTCGCGGGGCGCGTGCGCGTCGCGGACGCGGAGGGCGACCTCGTCGCCGCGATCGAGGCCGCCGCCCGGCACGCCGAGATCGTGATCACGTCGGGCGGCGTGTCCGTCGGCGACTTCGACCTCGTGCCGCGCGCCCTGGCCGCGATCGGGGCCGAGACGCTGTTCCACGGCGTGAAGATGAAGCCCGGCAAGCCCATCCTCGCGGCGCGCCGGGGCGCCACCTGGTTCCTCGGGCTGCCCGGCAACCCCCTCGCCGCGCTCGTCGCCTGGCGCCTGTTCGCCGCGCCGCTCGCGGAGGCGCTCGCGGGCAACGCCGGCGCGTTCGACGAGGCGCCGCTGCGGCTGCCGGCTGCGGAGGCCGCGGAAAACGACGGCAAGCGGCTGCTCGTGCGCCCGGCAGAGTTCGCACGCGGCCGCGACGGCGGCCTCGCGGTCCGCGTGGTGCCGTGGAAGGGCTCGCACGACATCGTCGCGGGCGCCGCGGCCGGGGCGCTCGTGCGGCTCGAGCCGGGCGAGCGCGTCGCGCCGGGCGGGCTAATCGCGTGCGTCCCCTTGCTTTGGCTCGCACCCGCGCCCGTATCATCGACGACGTAACCACATCGGGTTCTCCGACCCGCGCGCGCTAACGGCCCTTCGGCCCACGCGCACGCGGGCGGTGGGCCGCGGCGCCGAACCTGGCGTCGTCGCCCCGAGGGTCGGCTCCGGAAACGGCCCGGCCTCCCGTGTTCGGAAAGGAGACCGCAGTGACCGGCCTTGCCCCCGGGGCGCCGCCCCCGGGTCGATCCGCGTTCGCGTTCCGGACCCTGCGGCTCTCCGTCACGGACCGCTGCAATTTCCGCTGCCGGTATTGCATGCCCGCGGGCGCACACCCCCGCTTCGCGGGCGGTGCGCCCCTGCAGGTGCTGGTCGAGGCGGCGCACTGGCTGGTGCACGTGGCGGGCGTGCGGCGGATCAAGATCACCGGCGGCGAGCCGCTGGTGCGCCGCGGCCTTCCGGAACTCGTCCGGGCGCTCGCCGGGGACGGTGTCGAGGTGTCGCTGACGTCGAACGGCGCCCTGCTGGCCCTGCACGCGCGCGCGCTCGCCGACGCCGGCCTCGCACGGGTCAACGTCTCGCTCGACACGACCGACCCCGCGCGCTTCGCGCGGCTCTCGCGCGGAGGGCGCGTCGCCGACACGCTGGCCGGGATCGACGCCGCGCTCGCGGCGGGGCTGCGGCCCGTGAAGCTCAACGCCGTGCTGCACCGGTCGGGCGTGCACGAGACCGTCGCCGAACTGCTCGACTTCGCCGCCGGACGCGGCCTCGAGGTGCGCTTCATCGAGCTGATGTGCGGCGGCGTGGACGACGCGTGGCAGCGCGACGAGTTCATCGCGGCCGGCGAGGTCCAGGAATGGCTCGCGCGCGAGGGCACCCTGCACGCGCTGCCCGGGCCGGACGCGGCGCCGGCGCGCCGGACCGCCGTGTCGTGGCGCGGCCACGAGGTCACCGTCGGCTGGATCACGCCGCGCTCGCAGCCGTTCTGCGGGGCGTGCGACCGGCTGCGGCTGGACGCGCGGGGACGGCTGCGGCGCTGCCTCATGGACCCCGCGACGCTGCCGCTCCACGAACTGCGGCGGGGCCGCGGCGCCGAGGCCGCGCGCGCGGAGCTGGATGCTTTCCTGGCGGGCAAGCGGGCGCCGCGCGCGATGGACGCGCGGCTGCCGATGTCCGCGATCGGGGGCTGAGATGGGACACGAACGCGACGGCCTCACCCACGTCGACGCCGGCGGCGCCGCGCGCATGGTCGACGTCGGCGACAAGCCGGTGACGGCGCGCCGCGCCGTCGCGGAGGCGGTGCTGCACGCCGGCGCGGACGTGATCGCGGTCCTGAGGAGCGGCGCGACGCCGAAGGGTGCGGCGCTCGAGACCGCGCGCGTGGCCGGGATCCTCGCCGCGAAGAAGACCTCGGAGCTGATCCCGCTCTGCCACTCGCTCGGCCTCGACCACGTGACCGTGGACTTCGAGGTCGGCGACGAGCACGTGCGCGTCGTCGCGACGGCGGCGACGCGGTCGGCGACCGGGGTCGAGATGGAGGCGCTGGTCGCGGCGTCCGTCGCCGGGCTGACGCTCTACGACATGCTGAAGGCGCTGTCGAAGACGATGGTGCTCGGCGGCGTGCGCCTGCTCGAGAAGACCGGCGGACGGTCGGAGTACCGCGCCGCCGCCGCGGGGGACCCGCGATGACGGGCGGCGCGGACGGACGGGTGGTCGCGGTGTGCACGTCCGCCGCGAAGGGGACCGTCAAGGCGGCGGTCCCGTCGGCGCGCTTGCGCGAGGAGTTCGGCCTCGAGGGGGACGCCCACGCCGGTCCGTGGCACCGCCAGGTGAGCCTCCTCGACGCCGCCGACGTGGAGGTCATGCGGGGGAAGGGCCTGACGCTCGCGCCGGGCGCGTTCGGCGAGAACGTGATCGTCGACGGGGTGGATCTCGCCGCGCTCGGCCCGGGATCGCTGGTCGAGCTGGGGCCGGCGCGGCTGGAGCTGACGCAGGTCGGCAAGACCTGCCACGCGCGCTGCGCGATCTATCACCGGACCGGCGACTGCATCATGCCGCGCGCGGGGGTCTTCGCGCGGGTCGTCCGAGGCGGCGTGGTTTCCGAGGGCGACGCCGTGCGCGTCGCGCACGCGGTCCCGCGCGGGCGGCTGCAGGTCGCGGTCGTCACGGTCTCGGACCGCTGCTCGCGCGGCGAGGCGGTGGACACGGCGGGCCCGGCGCTCGCCGACGCGGCCGCGCGCGCGCTGGACGCGCACGTCGGGTGCGCCACGATCGTGCCGGACGACGTGGACGTGATCGTGCGCACGCTCGAGGACCTCGCCGCGCGGCGCGTCGATCTCGTGCTGACGGCCGGCGGCACCGGCTGCGCGGCGCGCGACGTGACCCCCGAGGCGACGCGCCGCGTCATCGAGCGCGAGGTGCCGGGACTCGCCGAGGCGATGCGCGCGGCGTCCGCCCGCGTGACGCCGCACGCGCTGCTGCAGCGCGGGATCGCCGGCCTCCGCGGCGGGACGCTGATCGTCAACCTGCCGGGCAGCGAGCGCGCGGCGCTCGAGAACTTCTCGTTCATCGCGGCGGCGCTCCCGCACGCCGTGCGCCAGCTGCGCGGCGACACCGCCCACCCGGCGACGGACGCGCGCCGGTGACCGGCTCACCGAACGTGAGGGGCGCCCGGACGAAGAGAACCGCCGCGGCCGTGGGGCGCGGGACCTTGATCGTCGCACTGCTGCTCGGGGCGGTCCTCGGAGCGGTTGCCGGGGATCCGGCCCACACGTTGACGGTTTCCGCGGCCGTCAGCCTCTCCGAGGCGTTCAGGGAGATCGGCCGCGTCTTCGAGGCGTCGCATCCGGGGGTCGAGATCCGCTTCAACTTCGGCGGGTCGGGACAACTGCTCCAGCAGGTCGTGGCCGGCGCCCCCGCGGACGTGCTGGCGACCGCGGACGAGGAGACGATGAACCGGGCCGACGCGGCGGGCGTGCTCGTCCCGGGAACCCGGACGACCGTCGCCGCGAACGCGCTCGTGCTCGTGGTTCCCGCGGACGCCGCGTTGGACGGGAGCGGGCTCGACGCGGTATCCCGCGCCACGAGGATCGCGATCGGCTCGCCCGACAGCGTGCCGGCCGGCCGCTACGCCCGCGAGGCGCTGGTCCTGGCGGGGCTCTCGGACGCGCTGCAGCCGCGGCTCGTCTTCGGCCAGAACGTCCGGCAGGTGCTCGACTACGTCGCCCGGGGCGAGGCCGACGCCGGGTTCGTCTACCGCACCGACGTCGCCGCCGCCGGGCCGCGGGTCCGCGCGCTCTCCGAGGTGCCGACCGCGACGCCGATCCTCTACGCCGCCGCCGCCGTGCGGGGCGGCCGCGAGGACCTCGCCCGCGCGTTCGTCGCCTTCGCCGCCTCCCCCGCGGGCCGCGCGATCCTGGCCCGCCACGGCTTCGGCCGTCCCTGACGCCGTGGACGCGCTCGTCCCGCTGCTGCTGACGCTCAAGGTCGCCGGGTGCGCGACCGGGCTGGCGCTCGTCGCGGGCGTGGCGGTCGCGCACGTGCTCGCGCGGCACGACTTCCCCGGCCGCGAGATCGTGGACGCCGCGTGCACGCTGCCGATGGTCGTGCCGCCGACGGTCTTCGGCTACTACCTGATCGTCGTGGTCGGCCGGCGCGGCGTGCTGGGCGCGTGGCTCTGGGACGCCTTCGGGATCTCGTTGATGTTCACCTGGCAGGGCGCGGCGCTCGCGGCGGCGATCGTCGCCTTCCCGCTCGTCTTCAAGGGCGCCCGCGCGGCGTTCGAGAGCGTGGACGGTCAGCTGGAGGGCGCGGCGCGCACGCTCGGCGTCTCCGAGGCGGGCGTGTTCTTCCGCGTCACCCTGCCGCTCGCGTGGCGCGGCGTCGCGGCCGGGACGATGCTCGCGTTCGCGCGGGCGACGGGCGAGTTCGGCGCGACGCTGATGATCGCGGGCAACATCCCCGGGCAGACGCAGACGCTCGCCCTCGCGGTCTACGACGCCGTGCAGGCGGGCCGCGACGACCTGGCCCTGTTCCTCGCGTCGGTCACCGTCGTCGTCAGTGGGCTCTTGCTGCTCGCGTCCTCGCGCCTGCTGCGGCGGCGCCACGAGGCGACGCCGTGAGGCTCGCGGTCGACATCCGCAAGACGCTGCGAGCACCCGGCCGCACGTTCGAACTCGCGGCATCGTTCGCGATCGACGGCGAGCGCGCGGCGTTCTTCGGCCCGTCGGGCTCGGGCAAGACGCTCACGCTGCAGGGCATCGCCGGCCTGTTGCGGCCCGACGAGGGCCGGATCGTCCTCGACGGCCGCGTGCTGTTCGACTCGGCCGCGCGGGTCGACCTGCCGCCGCGGCAGCGCGGCGTCGGGCTGCTGTACCAGGACTACGCGCTCTTCCCGCACCTCACCGTGGCGCGGAACGTCGGGTTCGGCCTCGCGCCGGGCGTGCGCGCGCGGCTGGGCGCCGGCGACGCGGCGCGCGTGACCCATATGCTCGACCTCTTCGAGCTGGGAGGGCTCGCCGACCACTACCCGCGCCAGGTCTCCGGCGGCCAGCGCCAGCGCGCCGCCCTCGCGCGCGCGCTGATCCGCGAGCCGGGCCTCCTGCTGCTCGACGAGCCGCTGTCGGCGCTCGACCCCGCGCTGCGCGCCCGCGTGCGGGACGAGCTCCTCGCCACGCAGCGGCGCTTCGCCGTCCCGATGATCGTGATCAGCCACGACCCGGAGGACGTCGCCGTGCTGGCCGGGACCGTGGTCGAGTTCGCGGCCGGGCGCGTCGTCGCCCAGCGCAGCGCCTAGCCGGGGCTGTCCGAATTGTCCGGCGGACGCCGCGGATTCCCCACCCCCGCGGCCCGGGAAAGCCCGCCGGACTTGGGGAATTCGCCGATCGGCGGGTGGCGGTCTCACCAAGTCGGGGGCGGCCGCTCCGGTGCCGTCATCCGGTCTTGGTCGATCGCGGTCGGCACGCCGCTTGCGATAGGACCTCGCGAGCGACCTCGGGGAGACGAGGCGCCACCTCACTCCGTTAAGGGCAAACCCGTCGTGAGGCGGGGACGCAAAGCCCACGGGTCCCGCGGAGGGACGGCCGGGCTGCCGGACGAAAGACACCACGGAGGAGATACAGAATGAAGATGCGGAGCATCACGATCCTGACGGCCGTTGCGGTGGCCGCGTTCGGCTTCAACGCCTACGCGTTCCATTCCGGCGGCGTGGCCGAGTGCGAAGGCTGCCACAGCATGCACGATCCGACCTCGCCGAGCTTCCTGCTCGTCAAGACGGATCCCAGCTCGACGTGCCTCAGCTGCCACGAGAACGCGACCGACACCGGCCCCAGCAGCTACCACGTGTCCACCGCCGGCACCCTGGCCACCGGCCTGCCGCTCCAGCGCACCCCGGGCGGCGACTTCGGCTGGCTGAAGAAGACCTACACCTGGACCGGCGGCTCGTCCGAAGGCCAGGCGAAGGGCCACAACGTGATCGCGGCCGACTACGGCTACGTCGCGCACACGGGCGAGACCTACGGCCCGGGCGGCACCTTCCCCGTCTCGCAGCTCGGCTGCGAGTCCTGCCACGACCCGCACGGCAAGGCCCGCCGCCTGTCCGACGGCACCTTCGCCGCGACCGGCGCGCCGATCATCGCGTCCGGCTCGTACGACAACAGCCCCGACCCCGCCGCCGGCCAGGCCGTCGGCGTGTACCGCATCCTGTGGGGCGCGGCGTCCCCCGACAAGCCGGCGAACGCCAACTTCAGCAGCTACCCGGTGGCGGTGGCCCCGGCGACCTACAACCGCACCGAGGCCAGCACGCAGACCCGCGTGGCCTACGGCGGCGGCACGCTCGCCAACTCGTGGGGCAACTGGTGCGGCTCGTGCCACGGTGAGTTCAACAGCACCAGCAAGACCGAGCACCACCCGATCGACGTCGCCCTCGGCAGCTCGATCGCGACCAAGTACAACACCTACGTCAGCTCCGGCATCATGACCGGCACCGCGGCGACCTCCTACCTGTCGGTGGTCCCGTTCGCCGAGGCGACGCAGGACTACGGCATCCTCAAGACCCACGCGAAGAACAACAACTCGTACCTGAGCGGCCCGGCGAACACCGACGCGGTGACCTGCCTGTCCTGCCACCGCGCGCACGCCGGCGGCTTCGACGACATGCTCCGCTTCTACTACACCTGGGAGTTCATGACGTTCGACGGCAAGTACCCCGGCCTCGACAACACCTCGATGACCAGCTCGCGCAAGGCGACCCAGGCCGGCGGCCGCAACATGGCCGACTTCCAGGCCGCGTACTACGACCGCGCCCCGTCCTTCGTGGGCCCGTACAACCGCGTGCTCTGCAACAAGTGCCACGCGCAGGACTGATCGCCCCGTCCTGACATCACGTTCGTGACCGAAGGGGCCGGCTCGCGCCGGCCCCTTCTCTTTTCCGTCGCCTGCGGCCCCGCGCCGTGGGCGTCTCGTTTTGCCCCTCCGGGGACGGCCCGATACAGTCGGAATCGCCGACCCGGCGCTCGGGCCCAGGTGCCGGCCGTCCGTCGCCCGCACGCGCTTCGTCGTGCGACGCGACCCGGATGAGACCCATGTCCGAACCCCGCGACAGGTACGCCCCGCGCCCCGAGCCACGCCCGTCCCGCGCCCGCGAGGGCGCTCCCGACCGCCCTGAACCCGCGCGGGAGCGCTTCGCGCGGAGCCGCGAGGAGCGCGATCGCCCCGGCCAGGACTGGGACCCGGAGCGCGACCGCTTCCGCGACGTCGAAGGGGACGACGACCCCGCGCGCCGGCGCCGGATCGAGGACGAGCGCGCGTTCGAGCGCCGGGGACGCGACATGCGGGACGCCGGCGACCCGTACGGCGCCGGCCCCGAGTGGCCGCCCCCGCCGACGTCCTGGCGACGCGCGGACGTGGGACAGGGGATCGGCTACGACCCCGGGATCAGCTGGCCCCGCGAGCCGCGCCCCGGCTACACGCGCGACTGGGGCCTCGAACGCGACGACGAGCGCCGCCGGCAGGAGTTCCGCGAGGGCCCCGCGCGGGGGACGCCGTTCGGGTCGTTCGCCGCGTCGGACGACTACGGCGACGCGTTCCGCCAGGGGGCCGGCGAGCCGCAGGCCCGCGAGAGCTACGCCGGCCGCGGCCCGAAGGGCTACCAGCGCACCGACGCGCGGATCCTGGAGGAGGTCTCGGACCGGCTCTACGACGACCCGCGCGTGGACGCGTCCGACATCGAGGTGAACGTCAACGAGGGCGAGGTCACGCTCGCGGGCCGCGTGCGGACGCGGATGGAGAAGTGGCGCGCCGAGAGCGTCGCGGCGTCCGTCCGCGGCGTGCGCGACGTGGAGAACCGGCTCCGGGTCCAGGCCGGCTGACGTCGCCGCGTCGACGACGCCCGGGGTGGCGCGAGCGCCACCCCGGCGGCGTCACGACCAGCGGCGCAGGCGCAGGCTGTTGGTCACGACGGTCACGCTGCTGAACGCCATCGCGAGCGCCGCGAGCGCCGGGTGGAACCCGTTCAGCAGCGCCGCCGCCGGGATCAGCGCGACGTTGTAGAAGAAGGCCCAGAAGAGGTTCTGGCGGATCACGCGCATCGTCGCGCGCGAGAGCGCGAGCGCGCGCGGCAGGGCGCGCAGGTCGCCGGAGACGAGCGTCACGTCCGCGGCCTCCTTCGCCACGTCGGCGCCGGTGCCGATCGCGATGCCCACGTCGGCCGCGGCGAGCGCCGGCGCGTCGTTGACGCCGTCCCCCACCATGCCGACCGGGCCGCGGCCGCCGGCGGCCAGCCGCCGGACCTGGTCCGCCTTGTCGCCGGGGAACACGCCGGCGACGACGCTCCCGGCGTCGATCCCGGCCTCGCGCGCGATCGCCTCCGCGGTCGCGCGGTTGTCGCCGGTGAGCATCACCACGTCGAGGCCGCCGGCGCGCAGGGCGGCGACCGCTTCGGCGGCGCCCTCCTTCAGCGTGTCGGCGAGCCCGAGCAGGGCAACCGCGCGGCCGTCGACCGCGACCCACGCGACCGTGCGCGCGCGCGCCGCGAGCGCCGCGGCGGCGTCCGCGAGCGGCGCGGTGTCGACCCCGCGCGCGGCCAGCAGGCGCGCGCCGCCGACGACGACGGCCCGCCCCTCGACCGTCGCGGCCACCCCCTGCCCGGTCACCGCCTCGAACCCGTCCGGCGCCGCGAGCGCCAGGCCGCGGTCGCGCGCCGCGCGCACGATCGCCTCCCCCAGCGGGTGCTCGCTGGCCCGCTCGGCCGACGCGGCGAGGCGCAGCGCCTCCGCGTCGTCCGGGACGGTCTCGACGACGCGCGGCTGCCCGGCCGTCAGCGTGCCGGTCTTGTCGAGCGCGAGCGTGCGCAGCGCGTGCGCGCGCTCGAGCGCGGCCGCCGAGCGGAACAGGATGCCGGACTGCGCCCCGCGCCCGGTGCCGGCCACGATCGCGGTGGGGGTCGCGAGGCCGAGCGCGCAGGGGCACGCGATCACGAGCACCGCGACGGCGCGCACGAGCCCCGCCGTGAAGCCCGCGCCGGCGACGAGCCACCAGCCCGCCAGCGTCAGCGCGGCGAGCACGAGGATCACGGGAACGAACACCGCCGCGACGCGGTCCGCGAGGCGCTGCACCGGCGCCTTGCTGCCCTGCGCGTCGCGCACCAGCCGCACGATCTGCGCGAGCGCCGTCTCCGCGCCGACCCGCGTCGCCTCGACCTCGAGCAGGCCCTCGCGGTTGATCGCGCCGCCGATCACCTCGTCGCCGGTCGCCTTCGACACCGGGAGGCTCTCGCCGGTCAGGAGACTCTCGTCCACGGCCGAGCGGCCGGCCACGACGATGCCGTCCACCGGGATCCGCTCCCCGGGCCGCACGAGCACCACCTCGCCCGGTGCGATCGCGTCCGCCGGCACGTCCGCCTCGGCGCCGTCCCGCCGCACGCGCGCCCGTTTCGGCGCGAGGTCGAGCAGGGCGCGCAGCGCGGCGCCCGTGCCGCGGCGCGCGCGCGCCTCGAGCAGCTTGCCCAGCTTGATCAACGTGGTGATCACCGCGGCCGTCTCGAAGTAGACGTGGTGGCCGAGCGCGTGCGAGCCGCCGAGGAGCGCGAGCGTGACGGGCACGCTGGCGAAGAACGCCGCCGAGGAGCCGAGCGCGACCAGGACGTCCATGTTCGCGGCGCCGTTGCGCAGCGCCTTGGCGCCGTGGACGTAGTAGTCGGCGCCGACCCAGAACTGCACCGGCGCGGCGAGCGCGAGGAACAGCACGTTGACCCACGGCGCGGCGGCCCACGCCCCGAGCAGGCCGGCGTCGCGGGCCATCGACAGGACGAACAGCGGGAGCGTGAACGCGACCCCGGCCCAGAAGAGCCGCTGCTGACGCCGGGCCTCCGCCTCGCGCGCCTGCTGCTCGGCGTCCTCGAGCGCGCCCGCGCCGCCCGCGCCGCCCGCGCCGGGCGCGACCACGCCGTAGCCGGCCCGCTCGATCGCGGCCACGATCGAGGCGCGCCCGGCCACGCCGGGCACGTACTCGACCGTCGCGCGCTCGGTCGCGAGGTTGACGTCCGCCGCGAGCACGCCGGGCACCTTGCGCCGCAGCGCGCGCTCGATCGCGGCGGAGCAGTTCGCGCACGTCATGCCCGTCACCGGCAGCTCGACGCGGGCCACCGGCACGGTGTAGCCGAGTTCGCGGATCCTCGCGACGAGCGCCGGCTCGCCGACCTGCCGCGGATCGAACACGACGCGGGCGCGCTCCGACGCGAGGTTGACCTGCGCGTCCTCCACCCCCGGCATCCGGCGCAGGCCGCGCTCGATCGCCCCCGGGCCGTCGGCGGAGGCCAGGCCCGTGACGGGCAGCGACACCTCGCGCACGCCGGCGTCCTACTCGGTATCGGGCGCGAACTGGATCTCTTCCATCAGCTGGCGGACCATCGGCCAGTCCGTCCGGCCGTCGTCCCACTCGATCGTCACGGACTTGTCGGCGGGGTTCCCCTTCACGTGGGTCACGCCCGGCAGCTCCCCCAGCTCCCGCTCGATGGTGGCCACGCAGTGCTCGCAGCTGATGCCCGGAACGTGAACGGTCCTGCGGCCCATGGATCCTCCGAACCCGGCGATCGACCGTCGGGAGACGATCGTCACGTCGATGGTAACCGGCGGCGCCGGTAGGGCCACGGGAAGCCCGCGAGCCAGGGGGACGGCGCGCCGTCCTCGTCCTGCAGGTTGGCGCCGTCGCCCCCCTCGCCGGTCGGGAAGTCGCCGAGGAGGGCCGCGGTCGCGAGCGCGGGGAACTCGCGCTGGACGACGAGGACCGGCCGCAGGTCGAAGGACTGCACCTGCACGCGGGACGCGAGCCCGGCCGCCAGCACCGCCGCGCCCACGATCCGCGCGAACGGCGTGGGCCCGGGGGTCAGCGCCGCCGCCTCGCGCCGGGGATTGGTCTTGATCTCGAGGTTGAACCGGACGCGCGCCGCGGCCGCCGCGCGGGCGGCCGCCTCGGGCCGCCAGGACCCCGGCCCGCGGCGGTACCACGCCTCGTAGTAGGCCGTGAACGCGAACAGCTGCTGGAGCGTCGGGATCGCGTAGGGGTGCGGGATGCGGCCGGCGTCAGCGAACCCGCCCGCGACTGGGGACAGGCTCAGGTCGGCGGCCTGCCGCGGGCGGCCCGGCTGGACCCGGTCGGCGACGAAGCGGCGCTGCACGTCCTCCGCGTCGAGCGCGCGCACCAGGACCTCTGGTGCCCCGTAGGGCAGCCAGTCGGCGCGGCGGCACGTCGCGGCCGACAGCGCCGTGTCGTGGGTCACGACGGGCACGCCGTCGCGCGTGATCGCGAGGTCCACCTCGAGCGTCGTCACGAGGTGGTCGAGCCCCGCCTCGATCGCCGGGAGCGTGTTCTCGGGGCGCAGGTCGCGCGCCCCGCGGTGGCCCTGCGTCTCGAGGAGCGCGACGTCGGGCAGGCCGTCGCGGCCCAGCAGCCGCCCGCCCTCGAACGCCGCGACGGCCTCGAGCAGCCGGTCCGGCGCGTCGGAGATGATCCCGTCCACGCCGAGGGCGAGCAGCGCGCGCATGTGGACCGGCTCGTTGATGGTCCAGGGCACGACGCGGAAGCCCGCGCGCCGCAGCGCCGCGAGGTCCAGGCGCGGCGCCGGCGGCGCGAGCAGCGGGCCCCACGGCGCGCACGCGGGCGGCGGCGCGCCGCACGCCGTCGCGTGCGCGCGCAGCGCCTGCATCAGCCGCAGCCCGGCGTCCTCCTCGACCTCGGGAGGATCCGGGACGGCGAGCTCGGTGAACGCGGGTTCCACGGGTTCGACGGGTTCCCTGGGTTCCACGGGTTCCATGGGTTCCATGGGTTCCCGTCAGCGCGGCGCGACCTTCACCATGGTGAAGGCGGCGGGGTCGTAGAAGCGCCGGACGAACGCGTTGATCGCGTCGAGCGGGAGCGCGGCCGCCCGCGCGGCCGCGTCGTCGCGGAAGCCGCGCGGCAGCCCGCGCCGGTGCTCGAACGCGAACTCGTCGAGCACGTCCGCCGGCGACTGCCGGCTGAAGGCGCGGCGCCCGAGCAGGAACCCGGCGGCGACCGAGCGCTCGTCCTCGGTGATCCCCTGCTCGAAGAAGCGCGCGAGCGTCGCGCGCACCTTCTGCTCCGTGGCGTCGGCGTTCGCGGTGCGCGTGAAGGTCCAGAGGCCGTACGCGCCGGGCGCCACGTCGGTGCGGCCGCGCGTCGCGGCGCCGTACGTGTCGCCGGCCTCGTGCCGCAGCGCCTCGTACAGCCGCGAGTAGAAGTGCCCGCCCAGGACGTGGTCGGCGACGAGGAAGGCCGGGTAGTCGTCGGACGTGATCGCCGGGGCCGGCCGGGCGTGCGCGAAGTAGACCTGCGTCAGCTTGCGCAGCCGCGCCGTGCGCTCGGGGCCGCGGGCCGCCGGGTCGCGCTCGCCGCGGAAGTCCGGCGCGAGGTCGGCCGGCGGCGCGGCGTCCGCGTCGGGCAGCAGGCCGCGCGTGCGCGCCTCGGCCTCGGCCCGCGTGATCGCGC